>Ga0114899_1002030_pt1 | contig 11193 bp, 6 predicted proteins | sample MalvireepMed_215_FD_83497 | JGI IMG/M metagenome (GOLD analysis project Ga0114899, IMG submission 83497) | Marine viral communities from the Global Malaspina Expedition - Malaspina viral metaG DeepMed_215 | ecosystem: Environmental > Aquatic > Marine > Oceanic | place: Mediterranean Sea... | reverse complement strand
CGCGAGATCTAGCCGGTTCCCACAAGGCCCGCTCCCACAGGCGGGTCTTGTGTGCTAGACTCCGCGCCCTCCGTTTCGACCGGCCCCGATTCATGCGTTTGATCTGCAGTCCGCCCTAGCGCCTTGTGCGAGCGGGCCTTGCCCGCGAAAGGGTGGCGCCAGCCACCCGGCAGGATCCCAGAGACCGCTCTGGTGATCCGCCTCCCCGCATCTAAATTTTAAGCTGATTCTTTCCGTTTGCCGCCGTGGCATTGCCGCGGTTGTCCGTCTGTTGTTCAGGTTAAGGGATCCTATGTTGCCCGATATTAAGCAAAACTGGTTTTCCAATGTACGCGGTGATGTGCTCGCCGGGATCGTGGTCGCTCTTGCCCTGATTCCGGAAGCGATCGCGTTCTCGATCATCGCCGAGGTGGACCCCAAGGTGGGGCTTTACGCCTCCTTCTGTATTGCCGTGGTGACCGCCTTCACCGGCGGCCGCCCGGGGATGATCTCCGCCGCCACCGGCGCCATGGCGCTGTTGATGGTGACTCTGGTGCGGGACCACGGCCTGCAGTATTTGCTGGCGGCCACGGTGCTCACCGGGGTGCTACAGATCGTGTTCGGGGTGTTCAAGCTGGCCACGGTGATGCGGTTCGTGTCCCGGTCGGTGGTCACCGGGTTTGTTAATGCGTTGGCGATTCTGATCTTCATGGCGCAAATTCCGGAGCTGCTGGGGGTCACCTGGCACGTCTACGCGATGGTGGCGGCCGGGTTGGCGATCATTTATCTGTTGCCGCTCCTGACCACGGCGGTGCCCTCGCCGCTGGTGTGCATCGTGGTGCTCACCGGGGTGGCGCTCTACTTCGGCGTGGAAATGCCCACCGTGGGCGACAAGGGGGATCTGCCGGACAGCCTGCCGGTGTTCCTGCTGCCGGATATCCCGTTGTCCCTGGAAACGCTCCAGATCATCTTTCCGGTGTCGCTGACCATGGCGGTGGTGGGCCTGCTGGAATCCATGATGACCGCCACCATCGTCGACGACCTCACCGACACCGAAAGCGACAAGCACCGTGAATGCCGGGGCCAGGGCGTGGCCAACATCGCCTCCGGGTTCCTCGGCGGCATGGCCGGCTGCGCGATGATCGGTCAGTCGGTGATCAACATTAAGTCCGGTGGGCGCACCCGGTTGTCCACCCTGGTGGCCGGTGCCTTTTTGCTGGTGCTGGTGGTGTTCCTGGGCGACTGGGTGTCACGGATTCCCATGGCCGCGCTGGTGGCGGTGATGATCATGGTCTCCATCGGTACCTTCAGTTGGGAATCGATCCGCAACCTGGGCACCCACCCGGCCAGCAGCAGCGTGGTGATGCTGGCCACCGTGGTGGTGACCGTGTTCACCCACAACCTGGCGATCGGCGTCGGTATCGGCGTGTTGCTTAGCGCGCTGTTCTACGCTAACAAGGTGGGCCGGGTGTTCTACGTCACCAGCGAGTCCGAAGAGGGCAGCTACCGCCGTGACTACAAGGTGGTGGGCCAGGTGTTCTTCACCTCCGCCGACCAGTTCGGTGAGTCGTTCGACTATAAGGAAGGCGTGGACAAGGTGACCATCGACGTGCACCGGGCCCGCTTCTGGGACATCACCGCCATCGGCGCGCTCGACAAGGCGGTGATTAAATTCCGCCGTGAAGGCACCGAGGTGGAGGTGATCGGCCTGGACGAGGCCAGCGCCACCCTGGTGGACAAGTACGCCGTGCACGACAAGCCCGACGCCGTGGAAAAACTGATGGGCGGTCACTGAAGCCCTTAATACGCCTAATAAAAGGAAGCACTTAATGAGTCATGTGATTGCCTGTATCGACGGCTCCGCCGCCGCGGACTCGATTTGCGACCACGCTGCCTGGGCCGCCGGCCGCCTCAACGCACCGCTGATGCTGCTGCACGTTCTCGACGAGGCCCAATACCCCAGCGAGACCAACCTCAGCGGTAACCTGGGCCTGGGCGCCCGGGAGACCCTGCTGACCGAACTGGCGGACCTGGACGCCAAGCGCAACCGGCTGGCCCTGGAACAGGGCAAGGCCACCCTGGAAGCGGCGCGTGCCCGGGTGGCCGTCGACGGCGTGCCGGACCCGGTGCTGCGCCAGCGCCACGGCAACCTGGTGGAGGCCCTGAAAAGCCTGGACGACGACACCCGCCTGCTGGTGATCGGCAAGCAGGGCGTCAAGCACGGCGGCGCCGAGCCGTCCGGCGGCGAGGTCGGCGACAACGTGGAGCGGGTGGTGCGCACCATCCACAAGCCGGTGCTGATCACCGTGGGCGAATTCCGCGAGCCGAAAAGCATCATGCTGGCGTTCGATAACAGCGCCAGCACCCGCACCGGCGTGCGGTTGTTGGCCGACAGCCCGCTGTTCAAGGGCACCCCCTGCCAGCTGCACCTGGTCAAGGTCAACGGCGACGACGAGGGCCTCGACTGGGCCACCCAGTGCCTGGAGAACAGCGGCCATACCGTGGTCACCGCGCGCCTGGAAGGGGAGGTGGAAGCCGCCCTGCACCAGTATCAGGAAGAGCAGGGTATCGACCTGATCGTGATGGGGGCCTACGGTCACTCCAGGATCCGCGAGTTGCTGATCGGCAGCACCACCGACCGAATGCTCCGCAACGCCCGGGTGCCCCATTTGATCTTGAGGTAGGACCACCATTCACGAAAGAAATACCGGGTATCATCAATATTGATTTCTTTTATGAGATAGGCGCTCCTAGAATGCGCGCCATCGGTAGCTGGTGAGCCGGCTTCGGTATCCATTTCCATATCGAAAGGATTGACCATGTCATACTCCAAAGACATCGAAGCATTGAATTCCGTGGTTGGTGCCAACAAAACCTGGCACGACATCGACCCGGAAGCTGCTGTTCGCATGCGTCTGCAGAACCGTTTCAAAACGCATCTGGACATCGCCAAGTACAACGCGAAGATCATGCGCGAGGACATGGCGGCCTATGACGGCGACAACAGCAAGTACACCCAGTCACTGGGTTGCTGGCACGGCTTCATTGGTCAGCAGAAGATGATTTCCATCAAGAAACACTTCGGGGATACCAAAGGCCGCTACCTGTACCTGTCCGGCTGGATGGTCGCCGCGCTGCGTTCCGAGTTCGGTCCGCTGCCCGACCAGTCCATGCACGAGAAAACCGCGGTCGCCGACCTGATCCGCGAGCTCTACACCTTCCTGAAGCAGGCGGACGCCTGGGAACTGAACCACTTGTTCCGTGACCTGGACGAAGCCAAGGCCGCCGGTGACCAGGCCAAGCAGGCCGAGATCGTCGACAAGATCGACAACTTCCAGACCCACGTTGTGCCGATCATCGCCGACATCGACGCCGGTTTCGGTAACCCGGAAGCCACCTACCTGCTGGCCAAGAAGCTGATCGAAGCGGGCGCGTGCTGCATCCAGATCGAGAACCAGGTGTCCGACGAGAAGCAGTGTGGCCACCAGGACGGTAAAGTGACCGTTCCCCACGCCGACTTCATCGCCAAGATCAACGCGGTTCGCTACGCGTTCCTCGAGCTGGGCGTGGACGACGGCGTGATCGTTGCCCGTACCGACTCCGAAGGCGCCGGCCTGACCCAGAAGATTGCCGTGACCACCGAGCCGGGCGACCTGGGCGACCAGTACAACAGCTTCCTGGAAGGCGAATACATCGATTCCGCCGACCAGATCAACAACGGCGACATCGTGATCAAGTCCGACGGCAAGCTGCTCAAGCCCACCCGTCTGGCCTCCGGTCTGTTCCAGTTCCGCCGCGACACCAACATCGACCGCGTGGTACTGGACTGTGTCACCAGCTTGCGCAACGGCGCCGATCTGCTGTGGATCGAGACCCCGACCCCGAACGTGGCTCACATCAAGCACATGGTCGACCGTATCCGCGAGCAGGAGCCGAACGCCAAGCTGGTTTACAACAACAGCCCGTCGTTCAACTGGACCCTGAACTTCCGTCAGCAGGTGTTCGATGCCTGGAAAGAAGAAGGCAAGGATCTGGGCGAGTACGATCGCGCCGACCTGATGAACGAGAAGTACGACACCACCGAGCTGGCCGACGTGGCCGACGAGTGGGCCAAGGAGTTCCAGGCCAAGGCGTCCCGTGAAGCCGGTGTGTTCCACCACCTGATCACGCTGCCGACCTACCACACCGCGGCGCTGTCCACCGATCAGCTGGTGGAAGGCTACTTCGGTGACCAGGGCATGCTGGCCTACGCCAAAGGCGTTCAGCGTGAGGAAATCCGCCGTGGCATCGCCACCGTGAAGCACCAGGACATGGCCGGTTCCAACATCGGTGATGACCACAAAGAGTACTTCTCCGGTGAAGCCGCTCTGAAAGCTGGCGGTAAAGACAACACCATGAACCAGTTCTGATAAGTGGTTCTCCGGTGTAATAAAAACGGCGCCTTCGGGCGCCGTTTTTTTTGCGATGTGCGCCAGGCATGACGCGAAGCGCCATAAACCGGCGCTGTTCCGGCCCGGCGAATAGAATTCGCAGACGAGGCGTCGCCTGCGCGGGAGGGTGTACAACGGCTCCGGTCGACACTACGTGGTTTGCTCTGGCGGGCCGAGCCCGCTCCTTTGTCGCACATCTACTCGATTCTGACCCTCGCCGCTTTTTCTGGCATTATTATACTGGCCAGTACTGTTTAGAGGTGGTGATGATGTATTTCAAGGGCATGCCCGTACGGGCATTGTTAGTTGTCGGCGTGGCGGTTGCGGGCCTGGCCGGATGCGGTGAGCCGAAGACTCCTGCGCAACCACGGCCGGTTCCCGTGAAATTGACGATGGTGGGGGACACCGGTGAGCGTGTTCGACGGTACCCGGGGCGCGTTGTGGCAACGGAGCAAACTGAAATGGCCTTCCGTGTGTCGGGGCAATTAGTGTCATTGCCGGTCCGGGAAGGGCAAAGAGTGGAGCAGGGTGAGCTGCTTGCTGAATTGGATGCCCGGGATTTCCGTAACGAATTGGATCAGCGCAGGGCCGACGCAAAGCTTGCCGAAAACCAGTATCGGCGTGGCCAAACGCTTTCCGAACGGGGCATGATCGCTGATTCCGAGCTGGACGAACTCACCGCGCGTCACCAGCAGGCCCAGGCGGCGTTAAGCCAGGCAAGGGACACTCTTTCCTACGCCCGTCTTACCGCGCCCTACGACGGCGTGGTGGCCGGCACGGAGCAGGAGAATCACCAGTTCGTTCAAGCCCGGGACCCCGTGCTCTATCTACAGAGCACGGACACCTTGGACGTGCATTTCTCCGTATCCGAGAACTTTATTCGTCGTGTTTTGCCTCTGGACCGATCATTTCGTCCGGACGTGGTGTTTTCCGGGCTTTCCGAGCAGCGATTTTCCGCCGTTTATCGTGAGCACGAGTCCCGCCCCGGTGCCACTCAGGCCTACACCATCGTGTTGACATTGCCGATGCCCGATAAGGTGGAGCTGTTGCCAGGAATGAGTGCGACGGTGTATGTCGACGAGGCCGCGTTGCGGCATGCCGATAAGGTCCCCCTCACCGTACCAATGGCGGCGGTGTTCAATAGTGATGAAGAAAGCGGCGCCCGGGTTTGGCGCTTTGATCCGCGCAGCAACAAGGTCCAGGCCCAAGCGGTGAAGCTGGGCGAGGTCTCCGGCGACGGCGTGGCTATTCTGGACGGTCTGTCGCCGGGCGATCGTATCGTGGTGGCCGGTGTGCACCGTCTGAAAAACGGCCAGGCGGTGCGGGAACTGACCGGCGAACGGGGGTTGTAATGAGTATTGCCGAGTATGCTGTTCGGCATCGGGTGATCAGTTGGTTATTCACTTTGGTGCTGCTGATTGGCGGGCTGGTTGGGTTTCTGCGGTTGGGTCAATTGGAAGATCCCGAGTTCACGCTGAAGACCGCCATGGTGATCACCGAGTATCCCGGTGCTTCCGCCCTTGAAGTGGAAGAAGAAGTGACCCTGCCGGTGGAGAAAGCGATTCAAAGTCTTTCCTACGTGGACTACGTAACGTCCATATCCAGCGCCGGTTTGTCTCAGATCACCGTCGAGATGAAACCCATCTACCGTGAAGATGATCTGAAACAAATCTGGGACGAGTTGCGCCGCAAAACCCGCGATCTGCAACCCCGGTTACCTCCAGGCGCCAACGATATTGAGGTAATAGACGACTTTGGCGACGTTTATGGGATCCTGTTGGCCCTTACAGGGGAGGGCTACGGCTATCAGGACCTGGAGGATTATGCCGATGTACTGGTTCGTGAGCTGGTGCTGGTCGAGGGTGTGGGCAAGGTTCAGGTTGGTGGCCAGCGCCAGGAACAGGTTTTCGTGGAGCTGTCCCGGGAACGTCTCGCCAATCTCGGCATTAGCCAGGACCGGATTTTTTCTTTGCTTGGTACCCAGAACGCCGTGAACCCGGCCGGGCGGGTGCGGGTGGGAGATGAATACTTGCGTATCGCGCCCACCGGTGAATTCAATTCCGTGGACGCGATGCGAGATTTGTTGATCTCGGACCCGGGCGCCGGACAGCTGGTGTATCTCGGGGATGTGGCCAGCATTAAGCGGGATCATCGTGAGGTGCCGCGGCATCTGTATCGCCATCAGGGGGCACCGGCGCTGACCTTGGGTATTTCCTTCTCCCCGGGGGTCAATGTGGTGGACGTAGGCGAGCGTGTGCGCCAGCGGCTACAAGAGATGGACTACCGCCAGCCCGCCGGCATGGAGCTGACGACGGTCTACGACCAGCCCGGAGAAGTGGAGCGTTCGGTGAACGCCTTCCTCTGGAACCTGGCCCAGGCCGTGATGATCGTGATCGGCGTGTTGTTGCTATTCATGGGGTTCCGCTCCGGTGTGTTGATGGGCGGCATTCTGCTGCTTACTATTCTCGGAACCTTTATTGTCATGGCGGTGCTGGGCATTGAACTGCAGCGTATTTCCCTGGGCGCCCTGATCATCGCCCTGGGGATGCTGGTGGACAACGCCATCGTGATCACCGAAGGCATACTGGTAGGCATAAAACGCGGGTTGTCCAAGGTGGCCGCCGCCTCGGAGATCGTGCGGCAGACCGCTTGGCCGTTACTCGGTGCCACGGTGATAGCGATCACCGCGTTCGCGCCGATCGGCCTGTCCAGCGACGCCTCGGGGGAGTTCACCAACAGTCTCTTCTGGGTACTCCTGATTTCCTTGATGCTGAGCTGGGTGGTGGCCATCACGCTGACCCCCTTTTTCGCCGATCTGATATTTTCCCGCGACCGGCAGACGCTTGATGAAGGCGACAACGATCACGGCGAAGATCCCTACAAAGGCCGTGTCTTCCGGATTTACCGGCGGCTGCTGGGCATGGCTATTCGGCACCGGGTGGTGACACTGGTAGCCATGGCGCTGTTGTTGGTGTCGGCTGTGGGTGGTTTCGGTCTGGTTAAGCAATCGTTTTTCCCACCGTCCAATACGCCTATCTTTCTGGTTGACTACTGGTTGCCCCAGGGTAGTGATATCCGCGCCACTATCGAACGCGTAGAGGAGCTGGATCGTGCCTTGCGGGACACGGAGCACGTCACCCAGGTAACCAGCACCATCGGCCGGGGCGCGCAACGATTCATGCTGCCGTACGTCCCGGAGAAGACCTATCCGTCCTACTCTCAACTGATCGTTAGAGTGGACCAGCGGGAGAATATCGACGGAGTGATCGCGCAAACCCGGAATTGGATTGACCGCCACCAACCCTCCGCCTTTGCCAAGCTCAAGCGCTTGATGATCGGTCCCTCCGCCAACGCCACCATCGAGGCACGGCTCTCCGGACCCGACCCGGCGGTATTGCGTTCCCTGGCCGTGCAAGTGAAAGCGATCATGGCGACCGACCCGGGCCTGGAAAACATTCGCCACGACTGGCGTCAACAAGAAAAAGTGATCCGTCCACAATTCGAGCAGGCCCAGGCCAGGCGCGCGGGGGTTACCCGGGAGGATCTTGAAGACGCCCTGAATATGAACTTCTCCGGCCTGGAAGTGGGTCTGTTCCGTGACGGCGCCGACCTGCTGCCGATTGTTGCGCGCCCCCCGGATCAGGAGCGCCTGGGCGCGGATAATCTGGACCAGGTGCGTATCTGGTCACCGGTGCATGAGGATTACCTAGCTATTCGGCAGATTGTCTCCGGCTTTGCAACCGAGCTGGAGAATGGTTTGATCCTGCGTCGTGACCGTAAACGTACCCTCACCGTGCAGGCTGAACCGGACGTACTCGGTGATGAAACCGGGGATCAGGTATTGCGACGCGTGCGTCCCGAAATAGAAGCGCTGCCCTTGCCGCCTGGCTACGAACTCACCTGGGGTGGAGAGTATGAACTCACCCGGGACGCTCAAAAGGCGGTCTTTGCCAGCGTTCCCCTGGGCTATCTGTTCATGTTCATCATCACCATTCTGCTGTTCGACAGTCTGCGTCAACCGTTGGTTATCTGGGCCACGGTGCCGCTGGCGATCATTGGCGTGACCATTGGGTTACTGGTATTCAACGCGCCTTTCAGTTTCATGGCGCTGCTGGGTTTCCTAAGCCTTTCCGGCATGTTGGTGAAAAACGGAATCGTGCTGGTGGAGCAGATCAAACTTGAGCTCCAAACCGGCGTGGATGCCCTGGACGCTGTGATCCATGCCTCCGTAACCAGGGTGCGTCCGGTCTGCATGACCGCTGTGACCACGGTTTTGGGTATGGTGCCTTTATTATTTGACGCCTTTTTTAAATCCATGGCGGCGGTAATCATGTTCGGTCTGGGGTTTGCCACGGTACTGACCCTCATCGTGGTGCCGGTTTTGTATACCCTGGCTTATCGCATAAGCCCGCGGCGCGACTGAACCGCGTCCTTTGTTAACGAAAGGCAGCCTTTGGGGGCCGCCTTTCGTTGTCGGTGCCTCAAGAAAATCTTCCGGTTGTCGATAGATGGGCGTAAGGCGGTTCATCCCGCGAACTGGTGAATGTTTAGTGCCGGAGCGGGCCGGTTTCTTATATCTGTCCCCTTGCCCCACTTGTCTCATTCTGATGGTATACAACCCAGTGCGCACAACGGGGAATGCAGGGACAGCATGGGGGAGGGGCGTCAAGGGAAATGCCCGCCGGAATACGAGACTAAAGGCTGTCTGGGGATCGCATGAAGGATTCGCGCGGGAACGCCGCGACCGCGAACAAGAACATAGTGACGCAGACCAACGTTCCCGCCTCCGTGGTGGAGGAACGGCTGCAGGCGGCGCTGGATTCCGACGACCTGGGTATCTGGGACCACGACCTGCGCGAGAACACTTTCTGGGCGTCACCAAACATCAGCCGTATGGTGGGCATCCCGGAAGGTGGCCCCGCCAGCGCCCGGCTGTTCTGGGGTTTCGTTCATCCGGACGACCGTGACGGCGTGCGCCAGGTGCTGCTCGGCGCCCTGGCGGCGGCGGTCAGCGGCCATTTCGAAGTCACCTTCCGGGCCCACCGCCGGGATCTGGGGCGGCTCGCCCTGGTGCGCTGTTCGGCGCAGCTGGTGTTCGACGAGGACAACCGGCCGGCCCGCATGCTGGGTGTGTTCCGCGACGTGTCCGACCAGCAGGAGGAACAGGTCAAGCTGTTCTACGAGGCGCACTACGACGAACTCACCGGCCTCGCCAACCGGAAACTGCTCACCGAACAGACCCAGACCGTGCTCGATCAGGGGCGGCCCGCGGGCTGCCTGCTGCTGGAGCTGAACGGCTTCCAGGAAGTCAGCGATACCCTGGGCCAGGAGGCCGGCGACCGGCTGCTGCAGCTGACCGCCGCGCGCCTCACCCGTCTGCTGCCGGAGGGCGCCCTGCTGTCACGCACCACCGGCGAGGAATTCGCCGTGATGCTGCCCGACCGGGATCTGGCCCGGCCGCTGATCCAGCTGGCGGAGGCGGTCCACGGCGCCTTGCTGGAAACCTTCATGATCAAGGATCGCCCGGTGGCGATCAGCGGGCATGTGGGTATTGCGCTCGCGGCGCCGGAGGGCTGCGCCCGGACCCTGCTCAGTGATGCTCACCTGGCGCTGGCCGACGCCAAGGCCGCCGGTTACGGCGCCAGCCGGGTCTACCAGCCGGCGCTGCGCAAGGCGCTGCGGGCCCGCCAGGACATGAGCGCGGACCTGCGCACCGCCGTGCTCGGTGAGCAGTTCGAGCTGTATTACCAGCCCCAGGTACGGCTCAGCGACGGCAAGATCGTCGGCGCCGAGGCCCTGCTGCGCTGGCACCATCCGCGCCGCGGTCTGTTGGCGCCCGGGGAATTCCTGCCGCTGCTCAAGGGCAGCCCGATGGCGCGGATTCTCGGCGACTGGGTGATCCGCCAGGCCTGTGCCAAGGGCGCGCTGCTGTACCGTCAGGGTCGCCCGCTGTGCATGGCGGTGAACCTGTTCTCCGCCCAGTTCAAATTGGGCGGACTGGCGCGCATGGTGGCCGACACCCTGCGGGAGGCCGGTCTGCCCGGCGAATGGCTGGAGATCGAGATCACCGAACGGGTGATCATCAACAGCGACAACCGCCTCAAGAACACCCTCAACGACCTGCGGGCCCTGGGCTGCCAGCTGGCCTTCGATGATTTCGGCACCGGCTACGCCTCCCTCAGCATGCTCAAGGAATTCCCGATCACCCGGCTCAAGGTGGACAAAAGCTTCGTCGACGCCATTCATGAGTCCGGCGAGGACCACGCCGTGGTGCAGGCGATGATTCAACTGGCGGAAACGTTCGGCTTCGCGATCACCGCCGAAGGCATCGAGACCGGCCAGCAGGCGGAGGTGCTGCGGGAGCTGGGGTGCCGGGAAGGGCAGGGCTACTTGTTCGGCAAACCCATGCCGTGGCAGGAGTTGTACGCGCTTTTATAGTGACTGACAAAAACGGGCCGGCTGTTACGCCGGCCCGCTTGATACTCAGACTGATCAGGCTGAGAGATCAGCCCTGCTTGCCAAGCCAGTCATCGGCTTGCTTCTCCGCTTCCTCGCGGGTGGAGCCGTAGCGCTCCTGAATCTTGCCGACCAGCTTATCCTTGCGGCCTTCGACCTGCTTCAGGTCGTCATCGGTGAGCTTGCCCCACTGCTGCTTGGCATTGCCCATGAGTTGCTTCCAATTGCCTTTCAACTGATCGCTGTTCATTACTACCTCCATGCGGTGACGATCCATGAGCCTGGAGTATGCCTCAGGAAACCGGGGCAGCGGCGAATCTTTAACATT
>Ga0114899_1002029_pt1 | contig 11199 bp, 13 predicted proteins | sample MalvireepMed_215_FD_83497 | JGI IMG/M metagenome (GOLD analysis project Ga0114899, IMG submission 83497) | Marine viral communities from the Global Malaspina Expedition - Malaspina viral metaG DeepMed_215 | ecosystem: Environmental > Aquatic > Marine > Oceanic | place: Mediterranean Sea... | reverse complement strand
TGGCGGCCCGAAACTGGTCGAGCGCTGCACCTTCCCGCTGACCGGCGTGGGATGTGTCACCCAAGTCTATACCTCCCTTGCGGTGATCGACATCAAGGGCGGCAGGTTCATCCTGCGGGAGAAAGTGCCGGGGCTAAGCATGGACGCTCTACAGGCCGTCACCGGGGCCACGTTGCACATTGAAGGTGATGTTGCCGATCTTATCGTACCGGAGGAACTTGCATGATCGACGTCTATATCTGTGACTACATTCGCACCCCCATTGGCCGATATGGCGGAGCGTTGTCTTCTGTCCGGGCCGATGATCTGGGCGCGGTGCCCCTCAGGGCGGTGATCGAACGCAACCCCTCTTTGGACCCTGCGGCAATCGACGAAGTCATCTTTGGCTGCGCCAATCAGGCAGGCGAGGACAACCGCAACGTCGCGCGCATGTCGCTGCTGCTGGCGGGCTATCCCGAGACCGTGCCCGGCACCACGATGAACCGGCTCTGCGGATCTGGTATGGACGCGGTGATCACCGCGGCGCGGGCGATCAAGGCTGGGGAGGCCGATTTGATCGTTGCGGGCGGGGTTGAGAGCATGTCGCGCGCACCATTCGTAATGCCTAAGGCTGAAACTGCCTTTTCACGGAACAACGAAGTCTTTGACACCACCATCGGCTGGCGTTTTGTCAACAAATTGATGAAGGCACAATACGGTGTCGATTCAATGCCTGAAACCGCCGAGAACGTGGCGGAGGATTTTAACATCGACCGTGCAGATCAGGATGCCTTCGCCCTCCGGTCCCAGCAAAAAGCGGGTGCCGCCATGGCAAGCGGACGACTGGCGCAAGAAATCGTGCCTGTCTCTATCCCGCAGCGCCGGGGCGATCCCATCCTCGTGTCAGAAGATGAACACCCCCGCCCATCGACCACCTTGGAAGCGCTGCAAAAGCTTAAATCCTTTGTCAAAGCGGATGGCACGGTGACGGCGGGCAATGCCTCCGGCGTCAATGATGGTGCGGCGGCATTGATCCTCGCCACGAAAGAAGCCGCAGAGAAACATGGGCTGACCCCTATTGCCAAAGTCCTCGGCGGCGCGACGGTCGGGGTCGCACCGCGTATCATGGGCTTTGGTCCTGCGCCTGCGTCCAAGAAGCTGATGGCGCGGCGCGGGCTGAAGCAAGAGGATTTTAGTGTCATTGAACTGAACGAAGCTTTCGCGTCACAGGGCCTTGCCACCTTACGTGATTTGGGCATCGCAGACGACGATCCACGGGTGAACCCCAACGGCGGTGCAATCAGTCTTGGACATCCGCTTGGCATGTCAGGAGCTAGGATCACCGGCACGGCCATGCTGGAGTTAAATCCCGGAGAGAAGTCCCTTTCCACAATGTGTATCGGTGTCGGCCAAGGGATCGCAATTGCGCTCGAAGCTCTGTAATCAGCTTTGTCTCGTCACCGTTAACCGCTGCGCGTGCTGATGCAGCAGCCGTGCAAGGCGATCCGCTGGGCTGTCTGCATCAAAAGTGAACTTTCGTGTCAGACCGATGGCTCCGGCCATATAATCAGAATTCATCGCGATACTGGTCAAAAGACCGGTGCGCAATTCCCGCTCCACGACGCCACGCGAGATGAACCAGAGCAGATCCGACTGTTCGAGAAGGGCAAGTGCCACGGGCAACGCTACAGTTTCGAACTTCGGTTTCGCCTCGGCGAGACCGAGGGTCGATAGGTATTGATTAACGTTCTGGCGGATGATCGCTCCTGAGTTAGGCAGGACCAATGGGTAGGATTCTAAAGCCTTGCGTGCCGACCATTCCCGGGCAGGATGATCCGGTCGGCAAACCAGCACGATCGGCTCTTCATAAAGAAATTCAAAGACTAGACCTGGCATATCTCGGGCCATTGGCATGCGTCCGACCATCAGATCGATCTTGCCCGACCTAAGCATTTTTATGAGGCTGCTATTGGGTCCGGTCACAGTCGTGACCAGTGCATCAGTATACCCCTTAGAAAGCTCGAGCGCCGCTGCTGGGAAAAAACCGCCCGCAACGGTCGGCAAAACCCCGACCGTCACTTGCCCCCCGGCAGCCTGACCCGAGACGCCGCTGACCGCGGCCTCAAGGTTTCGCATTGCCGCTAGTGCAGAGGATTTGAAAGTTTCACCGGCCGCGGTTAGGGCGGTGCGCCTGCCGGCGCGGTCGAAAAGCCTCACGCACATCAGCGTCTCAAGGTCAGAAATTGTCTTGGACAGAGCTGGTTGTGACACGTTCCGCGCGCGCGCTGCTGCTGAAATGTTGCCGTGCCGAACAACGTCTAAAAACGCTTCGAGATGACGCAATTTAAGGCTAGAAGGTATAGTCATACAGTTATGCTAATTGCACAATTATGTATATTTACCAAACTTAATTTTATGCCATGTTGAACCCCGAAGGAGGACCTCATGGAAGCTTTGGAATTCGAGTGGGGCAAGATGCACCTGAATGTCCGCAATGGCGCGGGTCCGGATCTAGTGTTCATCAACTCTTTGGGCACCGACCTGAGGATGTGGGACGCAGTGATACAGAGATTGCCCGCAACCTGGGTCTGCCTACGAATGGACAAGCGCGGTCATGGATTGTCGGACACTGCCCCGGCGTCATACAGCCTGTCAGACCTAGCGACAGATGTGATTGCTGCAATGGATCGCGCCAAGATCACACGGGGGGTGATTGTCGGTTGCTCCGTCGGAGGGCTGATCGCCCAGCAGATTGCCTTGATGGCGCCTGACAGGGTCGTCGCATTAGTTTTGTCCAATACTGCGTCTAAGCTTGGCGCGCCGGAGGCTTGGCGGGATCGAGCGGAGCGCATAAGGGAAAATGGGATGGGCCCGATGGCCGATGCTTTAATGCCGCGCTGGTTCGGTCCTGAAATGCTTAAGCTTCCTGAAACGGATCTTTGGCGCAACCTGCTTAGTCGCACCGATGCGCAGGGTTATATCGCCACCTGCGAAGCTATTGCGCAGGCGGATGTGACACCATGTCTGTCGAGGATCCTACAGCCTGCTTTGGTGATAGGCGGCGGTCATGACCAAGCCACACCGCTCGAGACCGTCGAAGCGCTGGCGGAAAACTTGCCCCGCGCTGACTTCGCAATGTTCGAAAACTCGGGCCATCTTCCCGCGATTGAAGAACCAGCAGCCTTTGCTGAAATGTTAACGAGATACGTGGAAAGGGTCACACCGTGACAGAGACATACGACAGGGGGATGAAGGTCCGTCGTGAGGTATTGGGTGACGCGCATGTGAACCGCGCAGAAGCCGGTAAGTCCGATATCGACCTGCCTTTCCAGACGCTTATCACTCAGTCTGCTTGGGGAACGGTCTGGGCGTCAGACGGCATCAGCCGCCGTGACCGCTCAATGCTGACAATTGCCCTGCTCGCGGCGACCGGGAATTTTGAAGAAATTCCGATGCATGTGCGCGCAACGGCCAATACAGGCGCGTCAAGGTCGGACGTCACAGAGGCCTTACAGCATGTAGCCATCTACGCTGGCGTTCCCAAGGCGAACCATGCGCTTAAGCTGGTCAAGCAGACCTATCAAGAAATGGAACAGGGTAAGAAATGTTAGAGTGCCACACTTCAAATCACGGCCGCCTGATTCCGCGGGACCGTACAATTCATCCGGTCCCGTGTGTTCTGGAATATAAGACAAGCGTGACCCGCTCTCCTAACCTGCCGCTCTTAACGATGGAGAGCAGCCTTTCTGAAGAGACGGGACCAACCTTCGGTCACGGCCTGTTAGGGGACTTAGACAACAACCTGATCTTGAACTGGAGCAAGGGTGCTGCCCCCGCCTTGGGCGAACGCATATTGATGCATGGTCGCATCCTTGACGAGAACAACCGTCCCGTACCAAACACTCTGATCGAAATCTGGCAAGCCAACTCGGGTGGGCGTTACCGGCACAAGAAGGACACCTACTTCGCACCACTTGATCCTAACTTCGGGGGGTGCGGGCGTACGATCAGCGACAAAAATGGCTATTACGAGTTCCTGACAATACGTCCGGGTGCCTATCCTTGGCCCAATCGCGGCAATGACTGGCGCCCGATGCACATTCACGCGTCGGTGTTTGGCCACAGCTTTGGCCAACGCCTGATCACCCAAATGTACTTTGAAGGAGACCCTCTGATTGATCACTGCCCGATCGCGGCCACGGTCAAGGATCGCTCGTCACTCGACCGCCTCATTGCGCCACTTGATTTTGCCAAATCGCGCCCTTTAGATTACCTCGCGTACAAATTCGATATCGTTCTACGCGGACGCCGGCAAACTCAGTTTGAAAATAAGCCGGAGGGTATGTGAGATGGTCCAGAAACTTGATTCGCTCATCGAAACCGCCTCGCAGACGGCCGGTCCCTATGTCCATATCGGCTTAATGCCCACCTACGCTGGCAATGGTGGTAGTTTCAAAACCGAAGTCGGCACCAACCCAATCACTGGGAATGTGCAGGGCGAAATCATAGAGATCACCGGCTCTATCTACGACAGCACTGGATGGGCGCTGCGGGATGTACTGATCGAAAGCTGGCAATGCGACGCAAATGGCATCTTTCCAGGGCAAGCAGGGGCCGATCCGAATTTTACCGGGTTCAGCCGTTTCGCGGCTGATGGTGACACCGGCGAGTTTACCTTGCGTACGGTGAAACCGGGCTCATATGTGGGTCTCAGCGGTGTACGAAGCGCGCCGCATATTTCTTTGTGGATCGTCTCACGCGGGATCAATATTGGGCTGCATACTCGTATCTACTTTTCGGATTGTGACAACTCCCAGGATCCGCTTCTTTGCCGGATTGAACAAACGCCACGCGTTGACACTTTGATCGCTAATAAGGCGAGCGAGAGCCGATACAGACATGATATTCGGCTCCAAGGCATAGATGAGACTGTATTTTTAGATGTCTAATCAAGCTATAAATGCAGGGGGGCGCTGGCCGCAAAACTCCCAACGCCAGCCGTTATGACAGTCACTGTTTTCGAAAATCCTTGGCTGAAAGGTCTGTTTTCTGACCCAGAGATGGCCGCTATTCTGTCCCCACAGCGCACCGTGGACCATATGCTCTCCTTCGAGGCGTCATGGTCGCGAGCTTGTGGCAAAGTCGGGCTATTTGACGCCGCGGACGCTGAAGTTGCAGCTCGAGCAATAACCGACGCACAAATTGATCTTGATGATCTGGCCGAGGGAACGGCGCAAGATGGCCTACCAATTCCGAGATTTGTTAAGCAGCTGAAGCTGCTCGCACCAGCGGCGGCGGTCCATCAGGGGGCAACCTCCCAAGACGTTATGGACACTGCGATGGCTTTGTCCATGCGAGAAGCGTCCAATTTGATTGCCGCACGCCTGGATTTAATTTGCACGCTCCTCAACGATTTGGAGAACCGTTTTGGAGAGATGCCGCTCATGGGGCGCACCCGAATGCAGGCTGCCACGATGATTACAGTGCGCGACAGGTTGCACACTTGGCGTTCACCGCTGGTCGGGCATATATCCCGGCTGGCCGAGATCCGACCACGTGTTGAGCGCGTTCAGATTGGTGGAGCATCGGGTGATCGGAACTCTCTTGGAGACCGACAAGATAAAGTGGTCGCGGATATCGCCGCAATGCTTGGTCTAGCACCTACGGCTAAGGCCTGGCATGCGACGCGGGAGGGGATGGCGGAATATGCAGGCTGGTTGTCGCTAGTATCTGGGTCACTTGGAAAGTTCGGGCAAGACCTCGTCCTAATGGCTCAGCAGGGCATTGATGAGGTAGCTTTGTCTGGCACCGGCGGCTCTTCGGCTATGTCGCACAAGAGAAACCCGGTTGCGGCTGAATTGCTGATCACATTAGCCCGGTTCAATGCCGTGCAGGTGGGTGCAATGCATCACGCTATGATACATGAGCAGGAACGCTCGGGCGCCGCTTGGTCGCTAGAGTGGATGGTGCTGCCTCAAATGTTGATGACAACAGGCAGGGCTACCGCAACAACCGTCGAAATTTGCAACGGTATCGAGCGAATGGGCAACCCCAGCTCTGCGTAAGCTCATTGGCATCAGTCGATGTAAGCGAAATCTGGATCAGGGCTTTGTTGGGGTCGGGGTGGGGGTGTCATCGTATTTCCTCCAATATCATTTCGCGGAAGACCTCGGCCAGGGGTAAACATCCGGGGCACTTTCGGAGTGTGTTATTGAGGGAGTCGCAAATCGACCTCATATGTCAATTTGCGAATGCCGTGGGATTGACTTGCAGTACAGGTAGCGGCGGAAGCGGTTGTTAATATTTCAGCGGTGCCTTTTTGCCATGGAGACAGCGGATAACAGTACAAGGGGTAATCGGGCTGCCGCGCCGAGTTTCGTAATGGCAACAAAATGTTTCTTCTTCGCATTGTTCTCGACATGGCTTCGAACAGGGGAGCTCAGCTTGCGCAGCGCCGGGGCCGCAAGATTGCTATGGTTGCTCTCGCGCGTCGTATCGCCGTCGTTCTGCATCGCATTTGGGTCGATGGCACTGACTTGATGCCGGATGCTGCACCGAAAGCTACCTGAACGCGCATCACTTCAAACGTTGTCTGCCTGGCCGCAGGATAGTGCAACCTGTGGTCTGGGAATTCTCTGACAGCATGATCACGCATCCTGGCATTCCCATTTTATGTAGACCTTGGTGTCGGCGGCCCATTTGTCGTCGATTTCCACCGGCACGGCGCTGACCAGGCGCTCGAAGGCGGCCTCGTTCGGAAAGACCCGGACCTTGATGGTGCGACGTTTTAGCTCCTGCTGCACACTGCGCTCCATCGGGTTAGAGGTACGCATGCGGCGACGGTGGTGTTTTGGCAGGGTGAAGACGGCGAGGCCCTCGGGGACGCTCTCCTCCAGCCATACAGCAAGTTTTGGCGCTGTATCACGATAATCGGCGACTAGTTCGGCCAGGGCGGTTTCGGCCTTGGTGAGAGAGGCCGCGTTCCAGGGTTCTGTCGCAAAGATTTCGCCTGGCAGAAGAGGAGTCTTCCCTGGACACAATTATGCTGCGAGGGCCGCGAACTGCTTGAATGCCGTGATGCCTGTTGGTGCTAGCTGGCCCTTACGGATCATATGCGCGGTTTCGATCCCAGCAAGCGTTGCTGCCGCAGAATGGAACCCTTTGAAGCCGAGCATCGACCGTGTGATCCGTTTGATGAAGCGATGATCCTGCTCGATGATATTGTTGATGTATTTAGATTGAACGATGTTGATGATCCGACCAACCCCCGTGAATTTGAGGATGACGTTTAGACTTTGCAGACCAGCTAAGTTGGCGCCGCTCTTGTCGATGGCAATTCGGTCTGGGACACCGTTGGTGCCAACAGCTCGCTTGAAGAACTTTCGCGCGGCAGCTGTATCGCGGCGCTCAGACAGCATAAAATCAAGGGTTTGACCGTCCCGATCTACAGCACGGTACAGATAGGTCCACTTGCCGCGAACCTTGATGTAGGTCTCGTCCATCCGCCAAGAGATGGCTGTCGGCTTCTTTCTGGCCTGCGCGCTTTCAGCGATCAGCGGCGAGAATTTTACCACCCAGCGGTTCAGCGTCGCATGATCGATTTCAACGCCGCGTTCGGCCATGATCTCCTCAAGATCCCGATACGAGACACCATAGCGGACATAGAAAAACACAGCATAAAGGATCACGCTCTTTGGGAAATGGTTACCTTTGAAATCAATCGTCACGGTTGGGGCTCGCTTCCAAATTCAAAAGTCCGCTCCTACCACGCGAGCCAGTCCAACCAACCGCGAAAACTTTGCGACAGAACCGGCTTCTTGTCCTGAAAGTGCGCCCGACGGATCTTCGCAATCATCTCCACAATCAACATCCCACACTGTGCTCCCCGATAGCCTCGGGCGCATTATCCACATCATTGTAAGGGGGTCATTTTTGGGGTCCGACTCAATTTCTGTGGTGTCTTTCATGCTGAATGCTGAAGGCGGGCCAAGAGCAGGTCAATACCCGCGGCACCGTACATCTGTCGTTTCAGCATTTTCAGCCGGTTGATCTGGCCCTCTGTTTGACCGTTGGACCAAGGCTCGCGAAGCGCCGCCTCAACCGCGTCGAGATCCGCAGAGAGACCGCGAGAAAAAGCCGCCAGTCCAGACGCCTTTGCCTTATCCAACCAGTCAGCCAACCCGTCTTCCGCGCCGTTGCGGACCATGAAGGTGAAGGCCTCAAGAAGCCGACGATCCTGCGCCAGTTGCGGGAGAGCGTGTTCAATCTGAGCGACGAAGAAGCTGTCAGCTTTCGAGAGATGATGCCGACCAGAAGTCATCATGCGAGCGATCTTGCGACTTGGAGGGCATTTGCCTGAGCCCTGCGGGATGGCAGCTTCAGCTCGTCGCTGGCGTGTGGCCCATTCGCCGACCACGCGGAGACTTCCTTGGAAACCGTCCGCTCGCAGCCGGCGCCAAAGTTCGGCGCCATTGCGACATCCGTCTTGCCAATACTGTTCGAGCTGCGGGAACCAAGGGGTCAGGCTGCTTTGCCGCAGCCTGAAGACGTCGTCCCGTTCACCGCGCAGGACGCGCCGAACCAGACCTCGGCTTAGACCCGTGATCCGGACGATCCGCTTGATGGGCACGCCTTCGGCTCCCATCCGCTGGATCAGCACATTGGTTTTCTGACGCCGCTGAAAGCCTTCGAATTGCAGGCGTTCCGCCGCCGTCAGAATACCGGGATCCAGCTCGGCGCGGCAGACAGTTCTTCGTATGGCCGACATCGCTCGACTGACGCTGGCCAGAAACGCATCGCTCGCATTCTGCAGGAGATGCCAACGGTCAGCAACTTGGGTCGCATCAGGAAGAGCTTCGCAAATCGCCTGTCTGTATCCGCCATTCCGGTCTCGCGCGACGATTTCGATCTGCGGATGCTGGCGCAGCCAGGCGGCGACGGTCGCAGGCTCGCGATCCGGCAGCAGGTCGATGACGGCACGGCGTTCCAGATCGCAGGTCAGCGTTCCATAGCGCTGTCCTTTGCACCAAGCCCAGTCATCGATCCCGATGACGCGCGGTTCATGGCCCATGGTCCGCACACCTGACGCTGCCCCGCGGAGAAAGGTATCCTTGCTCACACAGAACCGAAGACGGCGTCCAAGTGCCTGAGCTGGCCGACCGCCCATCGCGCGCCCGAGGTAGGTGACGAGGTCCTGAAATCGACCGGTCCGACGACCATGACGACGCGCAAGGCGGTCTGGCACTTTCTCGCTGAACGTCGTGAAAGAACAGTGCGGCGCAACACAACGGAATCTTCGCACCGACAAACGCACCTGAACTGTGCGACCATTCGCTGGAAAATCCATAAGGTGCCGGACGTAACGTCCATGCCGACGAGAAGACCGCTGCCCGCAACCCGGACATATCACTTCAGCGTCCATAACTTCTGCATCAATCGCAAGGATCGCGCCGTTCACGTTATATCCGGTGGCGCGAAGACCTTCAGGCAACAGGCTGTTGTCAAAACGCATTGTCATGGTGATCATCCCCTTCAGCATCTACGCCAAATGTAGGAGTGGGGCCGTCAAACTTCACCACAATGTGCGCCAGAGCCAAAATTGCATGCTGTTCACAATCTTCGACCATGCGCAAACTGAATGGAAATTTGAAATACAGCCAAACCGCATAAGCGATCACATCTGACGGGAAACGGTGGCGGTGATAGAGCGAAGAAGGGCTAGATTAGGTCATGCCTTCCCTTCGCATATCATAAGAGCCGGTGCATTAAGTTTACGGTGCCCCACCGCCGCTCGACCTGGGTGCAGTTGCGCGGCGCGCTGCGTCGGGACCGGTGCGTTTGGTGTCGCAGATTGTCTTTGCGCCGCGCTCTTGGAACGACGCGCGGCGTCACTTGGGTCGTACGGACAGACCGGGAGGCGAGCAATCAGCAGTATCGTTCAGGCCCGTTCCATTGTTCACTGGAGTAACGATCCCCATGCGCCCAGCCCACAGGCAAAACAGCCTCGATCTGTGCGAGATCGGACGCCGAGAGCACCAGGTCGGCGCCGGCTACACATTGCTGAAGGTGATCGGTGCTCCGCGTTCCAGGGATTGGTATTACGTGATCCCCCCGGGTCAAAAGCCAGGCGATTGCCAGGGCTGCCGCTGAGGTGTTCATTTGCGCAGCTAGGGCACAGAACCCGCTGCTGATCCTAAGGTTCTCGGAAAGGTTAGGCTCAATAAACCGCGGGTTGTTGGCAAGGAATGGCAGACCCGGGATGCGTTCGCGTGGAATCGGATTGTCGGTGAGCAGCGATCTTCCCACGGGTGAGAAAGCCACCATGGCAACACCAAGTTCGGCGCAGGTCTGAACCAAACCAAGGTCAGGTGCGCGGGTCGATAGAGAGTATTCGGATTGGACCGCCGCAATAGGATAAGCCTTGAACGCGCGTCGGAGGGTTGAAGGGGATACTTCAGATAATCCGATCGCCCGTGTTTTTCCTTTCTTGACCAGGAGGCCAAGATTTTCTGCAGTTTCTTCCGGGGTAAAGCGTGGGTCGCGACGGTGCGCATAAAACAGATCAACGGACTCGACACCGAGACGCTGAAGCGACTTGTCCAGTTCGGCCTCTAGATGTTCTGGTGAGTTGTCAAAGCAGCGGTTCCCGTCGGGATCGCGGGTAATCGTCGCCTTAGTCGCAATGACGAAGTCCTGCCGCGCAGTTGGATTGGCCTTCAGATAGGTTCCTATGGCGTTCTCTGATTTACCCATGCCATAAATATTTGCGCTGTCGATATGAGTGATGCCATGCTCGCGGCAGCCATTCAGGATCGCATGGCTTTCGGCTTCGTTCGTTGGGCCATACATGTCGGAAAAGGACATCGCGCCATAGCCGATGCATCCGATTTTCGGCCCATTAACGCCAAGTCTGCGCGTTTTCATAAAGCTCTTTCAGGTTTGCATGATGTAAATCGTGTACCATGATGCGAGACAGAAACTTGATTGTCGAACATTCAAGTTTGTTGAAGTCGCCAAGACCGTGGTGGCGTGGCCTGATTGTTACGCTGCGCTTTTAATTTACCATAAGTTAGCTTATTGGCAACAGAGTGAGCAAATGGGCACATTCCATTTTGGATTGCATCACTGGATAATTTCTTGATGCAGATCAGGAGGATGTGATGAGAAGACCCTACCGTAAACTGAACTTGGATGAACGCAGAATCTTAGCGACGATGCTTC
>Ga0114899_1002028_pt1 | contig 11199 bp, 10 predicted proteins | sample MalvireepMed_215_FD_83497 | JGI IMG/M metagenome (GOLD analysis project Ga0114899, IMG submission 83497) | Marine viral communities from the Global Malaspina Expedition - Malaspina viral metaG DeepMed_215 | ecosystem: Environmental > Aquatic > Marine > Oceanic | place: Mediterranean Sea... | reverse complement strand
TCAGCCCCCTCTTGCACCGGGTCGATAAAACGATCTTCCAGCGTTAAATCCACCTGAATGTCCGGGTATTGCTGCTGAAACCTCGCCAAGTGCGGAGCAATATGGCGCCGCCCAAACGCCACGGGCGCATTGATACGCAGCACGCCCTGAGGATGCTGCGCGCCGCCCATCACTTGCTCGGTGGCTAGCTCCAACCGCGCCAGCGCATCGCGCACTTCGTGAAAATAGCGCTCGCCTGCTTCGGTCAGCCGTACCGCTCGGGTGTGACGATAGAGCAGTCGCTGGCCCAGCGACTGCTCCAGGCTAGCGATGTGCCGAGAAGCAGATGAGGTAGGCAACCCGTAGTAACGCGCCGCTTCCGAGAAACTGCCGCTGGCGGCCACGCGCACAAACAGGCGCAGCGCCAAGAGACGAATCGAGTTGTCCAAAATGCAATAGTCCTTTGCCTTTTTAGCGCATTGTAGCAATAAGGCTTCCTCTTTAGAGTGCTGCCTCTTCATAAGAGGGGAGCAACACATGCAACACGCACTGATTCTGGTGGGCGTACTGATCGCCGGTATGGGCCTGTCGGTGGAAGCGGGACTGTTAGGGCCGCTTGGCGAGCAGGTGGGTCACCTTTCCGCCACGCTCTCCATTTTTATGGTAGGGGCGCTGCTGCTATCACTGGCGCTACTGTTTTCGCCCAAGCGCCAGTTGGGCGCGCTGTTCAAACAGCCGCGCTGGCTGTTAACCGGCGGTGTGTTAGGGCCGATTTACGTCATTATTTTAACGTTGGCCACCCCGCTGGTGGGCGTCGGCATGACCATGGTGGGCATTTTGTGCGGCCAGGTAGCGGCCAGCTTAGCCATTGACCATTTTGGCTGGCTCGGCAGCGAACGTCGCCAAGTGGATGGCTACCGTTTAGGGGCTCTTGCCATGATCCTTGCCGCGCTTTGGTTGATGTAACAGGAGAGACACCATGCTTTTACCCATCGTATTTGCCCTACTGCTAGCAGGCGGCGCGGTCCTGGCCGCTCAATCCTCCATTAACGGCCGTTTAGGTGCTCACACCGGCGTGCTGGAAAGTGCGTGGCTAACGTTTGCCGTGGGTGCCGTACTGACCTTTTTGCTGATGTTCTTTTTTGAGCCTTCCCACGAGGCGACTCTGTTTAGCGTGCCCAAGTGGCAGCTGACCGGCGCGCTGTTTGGGGTGGTGTATATGCTGGCGATTGTGTTTGCAGTGCCCCGTGTCGGAACCGCTGCTGCAACCGTCGCGGTGATTTCTGGCCAGCTGTTGATGAGCTTATTGATCGATCACTTTGGCTGGCTCAATAACGCTGAACGCGCGCTGGATGGGTCACGCTATCTGGCCATGGTGCTCTTGCTGTTGGCTATTGTATTGATCTACCTAAGCCATCAGCAGCGTCTCCGTTCAGCACGTACAGCGCGTTAACTACCGTTTTATTCGCGCCCTCTTTTTACACTGTTTGCCAAAGGAGTTCCTATGACACGCCCAACCACCGCCCCTCATCACGACTTAACCTTCACCATGGGGCGTGAGGAACTGGTGATTCACCGCCGCTACGAAGTGCTCAGTATTCTCAACGATTTTATGCTGGGGCTGTGGTTTGCCATTGGCAGCGTCTGCTTCTTTTATGACGGCACCGTCAAAACCATCGGCGTTTGGCTCTTCGTGATTGGCAGCCTGCAACTGCTGATGCGCCCAGCCATCCGCCTGCACCGCTACATCTATTTCAAGCGGCTGCCGGACGAGCAGCACGATGCCTAACCTCCGCTCATAAAGCGCACGCCCTGGGCGGCTAACGGGCTTCTTAAACGATCGGGCTGACCTGCCTACAGTGCGCACCGGGGGATTTTTAAGCGCTTGCCAAGCTTGCACGGCGCTGCCAAACAATCACCACCAAAGGCACTATCGAGACGGGAATGAGTACTAGGTTCAGCGTCGCCCACCCCAAGCCGTTCACCAGAGGCCCGGCAGCCAATGCCGTCATCGCAGCGGTGCCAAACACGAAAAACTCGTTGGCCGCCTGGGTACGTGCTTTATCGGCCGGGCGATAACTCTCGGTGAGCAGCCCAGTGGCGGGCAGAAAGGTGAAATTCCAGCCTAGGCCCAGCAATACCAGCGCCACATTGAATCCCGCCCAACCGATATCCCATTGGGTCACCAACGCGCTTGCCACCAACAGTAGGCTGCCCGCCACAATCACTTGCCTGGCGCCGAAGCGAGCGGCCAAGTGGCCCGTAAAGAATGAGGGCAGAAACATCGCTACGACATGCCACTGAATGGTCATTGAGACGTGGTGAAAGTGGTGCTCTGCGCTCTCCATGGCCAATGGCGTGGCGGTCATCGCCAGGTTCATCACCCCGTACCCCACCATTGCGGCACTCACCGCCACCATAAACCCTGGCTGGCGGAGTATCTTACCCAACGGCAGTGGCGTGCCTTCGCTGTGGGTTCGAGATGCGGACGGTAACCGGATCATTATCAATACGATTAAGGCAAGTAAGTAGAGGGCAGCCAGCCCTATAAAGCTACCTAGAAACGGCACCTCGCCCAGCTCACGGCTTGCCCTTGCCAGCCACGGCCCAGCAAAGGCCGCTAGCACGCCGCCGCCCATCACCAACCCAATCGCTCGGTCGCGCATCGGCGCTGGCGCGGCCTCTACCGCCGCAAAGCGGTATAGCTGACCAAACCCAATCCCCACACCGATCAGCCACGTCGCTAACAAAAACAGTCCAAACCGCTCGCCGATCAGCGCCTGCGCGGCTACCAGTGCACCCACCAGCCCAACGATGTTGCCCAGCATGAAGCCCCGCTTACGACCCAGCCTCGCCATGATCAGCGAAGCGGGAATGGTTGCACACATCAGGCCGAGCCATTGGGTAGCCACCGGAGCCGTCGACCAGAAGGCGCTTGGCGCTAACGACGCGCCAATCAGCGGCGAGATACCAATCAGCAGCACATTGCCGGTCACCAACAGCGCTTGGCAAAGTGATAAGAGAGTGACGGTTATGGGCATGAGATGCTCCCCTGAAAAGCAGCGGCTTGAGAAGAGGCAAAGCGCTGGCGATACACCGAGGGGGAAACGCCGTAGTAGCGCTGAAATTGGCGACGCAGCTGTTCTGCGCCGCCCAGCCGCCAGCGCTGTGCCAGACGCTCAAGGGAGAGCGGCTCCCGCTCATTAAGCAGCGCCAGCCGGGCTTGTTCCAGGCGAAGCTGCGTCAAATAAGCGCCTGGCGTGGTGTTTAAATGCCGTTTGAACAGCCGCGTCAGGTGGCGTGGGGAGACCGCCATCTGTGCGGCCATACTCTCCAAGCCAACGTCTTCGCCCGGATCGGCATGGAGCCGGTCCAACAAACGTCGCAGCGGCCCCGCCGCCTGCTGACGGCGCAATATTTCACTGAACTGCGACTGACCACCGGGACGCTGTAAAAACACCACCAGCTCACGGGCCACCTGACCCGCCAGCCCAGCACCATGGTCCGCTTCTACCAACGATAGCGCCAAATCAATCCCGGCGGTCACCCCAGCACTGGTGTAACGGCCATGGCTTTCGATATAGAGCGCATCAGGCTCAACGAACAGCGCCGGATACTCATCCGCCAATTGGTCCGCATGCCGCCAGTGGGTCGTCACGCGACAGCCATCCAGCAGGCCCGCCTCCGCCAGCAAAAACGCCCCAGAGCAAATGGAACCAAGGCGCCTGACATCAGGCGCTATCTCACACAGCACTTGCTTTACGGCCGCGACCTCTCGCTGCTGCATCACCCCGCTGCCGCCTGACACCAACAGCGTATCTAGCGGCCGTAACTGGTGAAGCTGGTGGTAAGAGTGAGTGGCGTGCACTGCCAACCCACCGTTGGAGACGACTGGGCCAATGACATCAGCGACCAGCGATAATTGATACAGCGGCTTAGGGCTTAACGCATTCGCGCTAGCAAAGACCTGCCAAGGGCCGCTGACATCGAGCAGTTGGCAGTCGGGGTAGGCAAGCAGGGCAATATGGCGTGTCACTGTCTCTCTCCAACAAAAAGGATGGAACTAGAGAGAGTGTCAGCGCTGCGCCCCATGTCGGCAAGGACCATTACCCCACCGATAAAGACATGACTATCGTGCTCTTACGGGCAGTAAAAAGTCATCCCGTTCTCTCCATCGGCGCTTCCATACGGCGCACGCTGGCAACGAAGTCGCTAAAGCGCTCGCCTTGAATCAACACGTGGTCGCAGAGCGCCTGTTGGGCCTGGGCGGCGTCGCCCTGCTCGATGGCGTCGACGATCGTTTGGTGTTCATGGAGCGAGTTGTGCATGCGCTGTCGGACCTGCAGCTGTAAGCGGCGGTAAGGCTTTAAGCGCTGCTTGAGCTGGCGGGCTTCGCTGGCTAAAAACGTGTTGTGGCTGGCGGTGTAGATACAGTCATGGAACGCTTCGTTCTCGTAGTAGTACTCATCGGTATCGCCCGCCAGAGCGGCGGCTTCGCAGCGCTTGTGTGCGGCCTTGAGCGCCGCCAGTTCTGGCTCGCTGATACGCCGCGCGGCCAAGCGACCACACATCCCCTCAAGCTCTGCCATCACTTCAAACATTTCGATTAACTGATCGATACCCACCTTCGCAACGAACGTGCCTTTCTTCGGCGAGACCGTGACCAGCCCGCTGGCCACCAATTGTTGAAACGCTTCACGCACTGGGGTGCGCGACACATTGAACTCTTGGCCAAGGGCTTCCGGGTCTAGCCGCTCGCCGGGGGCGCGCCGCCCGTTGATGATGTCATCCTCTAAAGAATCCCTTAGCCGCTGTGCGTTGGAACGCTTACTTTTTTCCATACCGTTTAGCCCGTGCCTCGCAGTCATACATTTACACTTGCCAAAGCTTGATGTATCCACTATAAGATATGATATATATAACAAGAACACATGAAATATAGGTTAATTATGTCAAATCCTAGATCATCAAGCATTAAACTTTGTACACCGCAACCTTGGCCTTCACCCTACCAAATTCCTGAAATAGTAACTTACGGCGCTCTTGAGTTGTCGCAAATGATTCATGCGCGACAGATAAGCTGCCTAGAAGTTATGAAAACGTATTTAGGGCATATTGAATCCCTCAACCCTGTTGTCAATGCCATAGTATCTATGCGTGATAATGATGCACTCCTGGTAGAGGCATCACAATGCGATCAGGAACTTGATAACGGCCACTCCCGTGGTTGGCTGCATGGTATTCCTCAAGCTATCAAAGACCTATCTTCGGTAGCTGGAATTCGCAGCACTATGGGGTCCCCTATATACAAGGATCAGGTCCCTGAGCGAGATAGCTTTATGACTCAGCGAATACGCCAGGCAGGTGCCATCATCATTGGAAAAACAAACACCCCAGAGTTCGGCCTTGGTTCACATACTTTCAACAATATATTCGGCGCAACCAGAAACGCATTTCACCCTAATCTAACCGCAGGAGGTTCTAGCGGGGGAGCAGCCGCAGCTCTTGCACTTCATATGCTTCCAGTCGCTGATGGCAGCGACATGATGGGATCTTTAAGAAATCCAGCCGCATATCACAATATCTATGGTCTACGACCCACTTTTGGCCGTGTGCCAGCAGGACCAGGTCAGGATCATTTTGGTCAGCAGCTCAGTACAGAAGGTCCAATGTCGCGCAACATTCTGGACTTACAACACTTGTTAGCTACACAGGCAGGCCATGAAAGTCTTTCTCCTCTTTCTTTGAACGATGATCCATCTACATTGCTAGCTAGCCTAGATGGTGAACTTGGCCCTAAACGCATAGCTTGGTTATCAGACTGGGAAGGCTCCTTACCCATGGAGAAGGGTGTACTAGAACTATGCCATCAAGCCCTAAAAACAATTGAAGAAATTGGTTGCAGCGTTGAGTCCCCGAAATCTCTTTATTCAATGGACGCTATTTGGGACAGCTGGGTAACACTAAGACAATGGGCTGTAATGGGAAATCTTGAAGAACATTATCGCAATCTTGAGAGCCGAAAGAAGCTGAAGCCAGAAGCACAATGGGAAATAGAACAAGGTCTAAACCTTAGCGCGCTAGATATTCACAAAGCAAATGTATCGAGGACTAGTTGGTATAAGTCATTGAGTGAAATGTTTAGTCATTATGACTTTATTATACTTCCTAGTGCTCAATGCTTCCCATTTTCTATCAACATGACTTGGCCTGAGAGCATTTCTGGTCACGCCATGGACACTTACCATCGATGGATGCAGGTCGTTGTACCAGGTTCCCTTTCTGGCTGCCCGATCCTCAACATGCCTGCTGGGTTCAACACTCAAGGACTCCCCATGGGCATACAAGTTATTGCCCCACATCGCAAAGAGCTATCACTACTGAAGCTCGGTAAAGCATATGAGGCTGCACTACCAGACTGGAAGCATCGCAGGCCATCCTGCTTGGGTCTTACAAATCACTGATATAACACCAGTGACAGATACATATAACAAATAATAACCAATTGGTTGAACACGCAAGCTCATAAAAATGCACTCCAGCAGAGGGTGCCACAATGAACTCAACCAAAGTGAGACTTAACTCATGATCAAGCAACTAGGCGACATATTCTCCAGATTCTCTGAACGCTATATGCCAGAGCCAATCATTTTTGCCGTACTATTGACAATCGTTACCTTTATACTCGGGCTAGTGCTTACCGGAAGTGGCCCACTAACAATGATCGAACACTGGTATGAAGGATTCTGGAACCTTCTGGCCTTCACCATGCAGATGGTTCTCATTCTAGTAACCGGGCACGCTCTAGCAACAGCGCCAGCGGTCAAACGTTGGATACAGCGCTTGGCTTCACAGCCTTCAAGCAGCGCACAGGCCGCTGCACTTACTGCACTGGTGGCCTGCGTTTTCTCCTGGTTCAACTGGGCTCTCGGCCTAATAGTCGGAGCCATCTTTGCCCTAGAAATTGGTAAGGCGGCGTATCGACAAGGTGTCAAGCTTCACTATCCATTGATAGTTGCTGCAGGTTACTCGGGGCAAATGGTATGGCATATGGGCCCATCCTCATCATCCGGCCTGACAGTGGCCACAAGCGGTCACTTCCTAGAAGATGTTATCGGCATTATCCCTATCACTGAAACTGCCTTTTCCAGCTACGCCATCCTCAATAGCCTAATGCTCATCGCCCTAGTTGTGCCAGCCACCTTCTATTTTATGTCACCTCGCAAGGAGAGTGAGATGGCAGGTATCGAATCCTATGCCCCGCAGTTTCTCCAGGAAGACACCTCAGAAAATAACCAAGATAACTCCACAAGTATTGGGACTCGGTTGGATTCAGTATGGTTTACAGTAATTTTGTTGGCACTTTCAGGCAGCTATGCAGTGATGCACTTTTCACGTAACGGCTTTGACCTCAATCTTAATATTGTCAATTTCCTATTTCTTTTCCTTGGCTTGGCACTTCACAAAACTCCTGTTCGCTACATGAACGCAGTTACAGATGCCACCAAAGGTGCAAGCGGTATCATTCTGCAATTTCCCTTTTACGGCGGCATCATGGGGATGGTAACGCTATCGGGACTGGCAGTGATATTCGTAGATGCAATGTTAAGTATTGCGACACCGCAAACCCTGCCTGTTATTAGCTGGTTAGCAGCAGGGCTACTAAATATCTTCGTGCCATCCGGCGGTGGTCAGTGGGCAGTCCAGGGGCCAATCCTAATGGAAGTCGCTAAAGAGCTTGAAGTCTCGGTAGGACGCATCATCACAGCCTTCGGAGCAGGAGATACCTGGACCAACATGTTCCAGCCCTTCTGGGCTCTAGCACTGCTCGGCATCACAGGTGTAAAGGCGCGCCATATCATGGGCTACTGCATGACGCTGTTACTTATCGCGGTGCCTTTTTATGTGATTGGCCTCACCTTTTTCCCATGAGAAAAGACCGATATCCGCTTATGAACATGACCTTTCTCCAAGAGATGTTTAACAGCATCACCCAGCGGGACGCGCTATTACGGCGCAAGCACCCGGAAACGCTGACGCCCGACCATCATCAGCTGGTCAAGGCCTGCCAAGCGCTGCTGGCCAGTGACGGCGAAGCCTCCAGCATTGCGCTGGCCAGCCGCGCACTGGCGATTTACCAGCGGCTGTCGGAAGGGGAAAAGCGCCAGTTTTTTAAGCGCCTAGCCGACGACTTTGCCGCTGAGCCCCAGCAGATTGATAGCGCCTACCAGGCCTATCAACGGGCCCGCGACAACCACACGCTGCAGGCGCTGTTTGAAGCCTGTGAGCCGCGTCGCCAGGAGCTGTTTAGGCGCTTGAACCTCGCCACCGACGGTACTTACGACCTCGTCAAAATGCGTGAAGATCTGCTGCAGCTGCTGCGCGAGGAGCCTAACTTAGCGCCCATCGATGATGACTTTGCACACCTGTTTGGCTCCTGGTTCAATCGCGGCTTTTTGATGCTCAAGCGGATCGACTGGAATACGCCTGCTTCTATCCTGGAAAAAATCATCCGCTATGAAGCGGTGCATGAAATTCAGGACTGGAACGACCTGCGGCGGCGCTTGGATGCCCGAGACCGCCGCTGTTTCGCGTTTTTTCACCCCGCGATTGGCGACGAACCGCTGATTTTTGTGGAGGTCGCACTCCACAAAGGGCTACCCAGCCGTATTCAACCCATTTTGGCAGGCGTTGAGGATGGCTTGGCGGACCCCGATGATGCCGATACCGCCGCCTTCTTCGGTATCAGCAACTGCCAAACCGGGCTGCGCGGCATTTCATTTGGCAACTTCCTCATCAAGCAGGTAGTGCAGGAGCTCAGCCAGGAACTGCCCCAGCTCAAGTACTTCGTTACCCTCTCGCCGGTGCCCGGCTTCGCCCAGTGGCTGGCCGAACAGCAGCAGAATGCCCAGTGGCCCGATAGCATCCGTGAGGCGCTCGACGCGCTAGCAACGCCCAACTGGCAGCAGGATAAAGCCCACGAAGAGCGCCTCAAAACCGCCATTCGCCCGCTCGCTGCCCACTATTTGGTCGATCAGAAGAACCGCCATGGCCTGCCGCTGAACCCGGTGGCCCGCTTCCACTTGGGCAACGGTGCCGAGCTGCATCGCATCAACTGGCTGGGGGATGTGTCTGCCAAAGGGATGAAGCAAGCGGCAGGGCTGATGGTGAACTACCTCTACGTGCTCGACGATATCGAGCGCAATCACGAAAACTATACCGCAAAGGCCACCGTTGCCTGTTCAAGCGAGGTGCGCGACCTGGCTCGCCGCGCCCGCAAGCTGGCCAAGGGAGAGACCACCAAATGAACCACAACTTATTTGACACCTTTGCCGCGCGCATGCGCGAGCGTGGCAACGCCCCCTTTATCACCACCCGCGAAGGCCGCCACTACAGCTACCAAGACGCGCTCAGCGCCAGCGCCCAGCTTGCCGGGGCACTGACCTCGCTAGGCGTGAACGTAGGCGACCGCGTGGCGGTGCAGGTGGATAAAAGCCCGGAAGCCATTTTGCTCTACCTCGCCTGCCTGCGTATCGGCGGCGTCTATTTACCGCTCAATACCGGCTATACCGGCGATGAGATCAGCTATTTCTTGAAAGACGCCGAGCCCGCGCTATTCGTGTGCAGGCCTTCGGACATCGACACCGCCCGCGCCATTGCCCGCGATACCGGCTGCCCGGCGGTCGAAACCTTAGGCACCGATGCCGATGGCAGCCTGATGGAGAAAGCGCAGCAAAGTGACCCCAGAGATGACATCGTCACGCTGGGCGAGCGGGATTTAGCGGCGATTCTATACACCTCGGGCACGACAGGCCGCTCAAAAGGCGCGATGCTGACCCATCGTAACCTTGCTTCGAACGCGGAAACGCTGGTCTCGTCTTGGCACTTTAGCGCTGAAGATAGGCTGATCCACGCGCTGCCTATTTTTCATACCCACGGGCTGTTCGTGGCGTGCAACGTCACGCTGATGGCAGGCGCCAGCATGTGTTTTCTGCCTAAATTCGATGCGGATGTGATTTTCGATGAACTGCCTAAAGGCAGCGTGATGATGGGCGTACCGACGTTCTATACCCGCCTGGTTCAAGACCCGCGTTTGACCGCCGAGGTCACCGCTCATATGCGGCTGTTCGTCTCGGGCTCGGCACCGCTCACTGCGGAAACCCACGAAGCCTTCGAGGCCAAAACCGGCCACGCCATTCTTGAGCGCTATGGCATGACCGAAACCAATATGAACATCTCCAACCCCTACACCGGCGCACGCCGAGCGGGCACCGTGGGCATGCCGCTGCCGGGCGTCGAGATGCGCATTACCAGCCGGGACACCGGTGAAGAAGTGCCGCAGGGCGAGATTGGCATGCTGCAAATTCGCGGCCCCAACGTCTTCATTGGTTACTGGCGCATGCCGGAAAAGACCCGTGAAGAGCTGCTGGAGGATGGTTTTTTCATCACCGGCGATCTCGCCATGGTGGATGAGCAAGGCTACGTGCATATCGTCGGTCGGGATAAAGATCTGGTGATTTCCGGCGGGTATAACGTCTACCCCAAAGAGGTCGAGCAGGTGATTGATGAGCTGCCGCAGGTGGCGGAATCTGCCGTGATTGGCCTGCCCCACCCCGACTTAGGCGAAGGCGTCACCGCTGTAGTGGTACCCCAGCCAGGGGAGCAGGTGGATGAAGCCGCCATTCTGAACCATTTAGCGGGGCGGCTGGCTAAATACAAACAGCCGAAGCGGGTATTTTTTGTCGACTCACTGCCGCGCAACACCATGGGCAAAGTGCAAAAGAACGAGCTGCGCAAACGCTTCGACACCACCTACCACGCCGCTTAGCCGATTCGTTAAAAACACCCCACCAAAAACAGCCACGCCCCGCAAAGCGGGGCGTGGCTGTTTTTTCTCGAATGCTGCTTTTAAACACTGGCGTGATTAGCCACCCGCAAAAGAGGCGTACATAATCACCACCAACACCACCAGCACGACACCGGTAGGCACCGCGCCTTTCCACGGGGTGAGATCGACATCGCCGGAATCTTCCTGCACCCAGTCCGTGGCGCGGGGGCGCAGCTTACCGATCACCAGCATCACCGCCACCAGCAGCACGAACACGGCAGCGACGAAGTGGAACTCGTGCATCACCATGGGCAGCTTGTTGAACGGCGGCACGAAGTAGCCCGCCGCAATCAGCAAACAGCCGCCGACCAGCGCTACTTTCGCCGCCATGG
>Ga0114899_1002025_pt1 | contig 11206 bp, 9 predicted proteins | sample MalvireepMed_215_FD_83497 | JGI IMG/M metagenome (GOLD analysis project Ga0114899, IMG submission 83497) | Marine viral communities from the Global Malaspina Expedition - Malaspina viral metaG DeepMed_215 | ecosystem: Environmental > Aquatic > Marine > Oceanic | place: Mediterranean Sea... | reverse complement strand
CTCGTAAGATGAGAGCCCTTTGGACTCTTGAGGCTTCTCAAGACCTTAAGGCTTATCACAACCTTGACCTTGAGCGTGAGCTTACTGACCTTCTTTCGAAGGAGCTTCAGCTTGAGATCGACCGTGAACTCATCGAAGACCTTCGCATGATTGCTTATGGTTTGCGTGATAGGAACCTTGGTGGTGTTAATCAAAACATCATGGACAAGAGCTACATCAACATGGGTAATGCTACTGATGGAGTCTACCCTGGCCTTGATGGTAACTCTGCTGCAACGGGTACTTTCGTTCCCGCGCAGTTTACCTACGACTTCGATGGTGCGGAAGGTACTGGAACGGCTACGGAGTTTGGTTCTGCAAAAGTGGATTCCAATATCTTCGTGATTGATTTCAGTCAGTCTAGCCTTAGCCTGTATCCTCGTCATGTTGGCGAAGTGTATGCTAACTTGCTGGCAATCATTAATCTTGCTTCACAGGACATTTACCGTACCACCATGCGTGGTCCTGGTAACTGGCTTCTGACCTCTCCGCTTATTGCCTCTCTTCTTGAGAGTGCTGCCAAGCTTGAGGGTGGTGTTATGCCTAATGAAGGTCCGACTAACATTGGTCGTAACAGCATTGAGTATAAGGGCAAGTTTATGGGTCGCTATGACCTTTATGTTGATCCGATGTACCCGACTGATGAGATTCTTGTCGGATACAAAGGTCAGAACGCTATGGATGCTGGTTATGTGTACGCTCCGTACATTCCTCTCCAGCAACTGCCTACTATCACGGATCCCGAGTCCTTCCAACCCAGGAAGGGTATCTTGACCCGTTATGGCAAGGTGCAGATTGAGCCTATGAACCGATTCTACAGAATCATTCGTATTATCGGTCCTACGAGTAACTACCTGTTCAGCCCATTCGCTCGTAACGATGCTAACTTAGGTTCTGCTACTACTGTCTAACCAGTAATTAAGCAAGATTTACGAGGGCCAGAGGTTTTTTGTCCTCTGGCCCTCTTTTCTTTCCTATATACTTTAGAACATTATGTATAAATATCGAAGCAAATGCAGGTGGAATATGCTTCTTCACATTGATGGTGAAGTAGTAGAGATTAGACCGTCAGAATTATTCGAATCAAAGACTTTAGTTACTTCTAGATACTTAGAATTAATGAGCAAACCGATACTGAAAAAGAAGAAGGGGAGACCTGCAAAATCCTCTAAACCCAACATCTTTATAGAGGAGAATCATGGCAAGAGCAGCAGCGGCACCTAAAGTTGACCCAAGATTGATGGGATATGGTGATACCTTTGGTAACTACGGAGGTAGGAACCTTGGGGATACTGATCTCTATTCTACTGCTATTGATTCCTTTAAATTAAATAAAGGTCTTTTATCCGATGGAGTTGAGCTTGATCCTTTTGAGGAGACCATTCACGATTTTGTTCTCTCTAGATTAGGGCACCCAGTAGTTAGGGTAGAGCTTACCCCATTCCAAATTAAAACTGCAATTGATGAAGCTATAACTAATTTAGATTATCATGCTCCGTTTTGGACAACGCAATGCGCTACATTTCAATGTTCAGCAGGAGTAAATGCTTATGTACTTCCTATGCATATAGCCTATAACCTAAGTTATGTTTGTTATAAGAAATCCTTACTTAGTATCCAGAACATGGCTGGAACACTAGAGTTTGATTTCTTCATCAAATATTTCCAAGATAACTTCTTATTTAGTAACTTTCAAGTGTCTGATTTTTATCTAATGCAACAGCACCTAGAGATGATCAGAAAGATTCTCAGCCAGGAAGGTTCTTGGGATTTAGTAAATGGAAATATTTTACAATTGTATCCAACCCCTGTTAACCCATCTCAAACAGTTATCTTGATTTACAGAGCTTTAGATACTTATACCATGCATCCTTATTACAAGAACTGGATTCAACGCTTTGCTTTGGCTGTATGCAAAGGAATCTTAGGAGAAGTAAGAGGGAAATATAAATCACTTCCGTCTCCAGGAGGAGGCGCAAGTTTAAATGGCGATGCTTTAATACAACAAAGTACCGCTGAAAAGGACAAGCTCAAAGAAGAGCTTCTCTCAGAAATTGAAGAACCTCCTGCGTTCACAATGTTTTAATCATGCCTAAAGGAAGTAATACAAAAGTTAGTCGCTGTGTAAGAAAAGTTCAGAAGACTAAAGATAAAGGATCAGCTATTGCAATCTGCCAGGATTCAACTAACCAGTCTTACATGACTGGTAAAAAACTTAAAGAAGCTATTGCAGCTAAAGTTCTAAAGCCTGGAGCGGGGAAGCTGGCTAAGAAGCTTGGAGATGAACACGATGATAAGTGGGAAGATGAGGAGACCAAGAAAGGTTATTGGACTCCTGCGGCTGATGACACTACAGGGTATACTTCAAAAACTTCTGATAATGCGTCAGATGATTTTCAACATGGTGGTTGGAAAAAGGAAACCAAGGGAAAGAAAGGAAAAAAACCTATGAAAACTAAGAATGAAGAAACTGACGAAGCTGCTGCTGATGAAGCCGCAAAAGAAGCATCTAAGAAAAAACCCAAGAAGCCTGAGGCTCCTGACGCTGTAGAGAAGGCTATGGGAAAAGCGAAGAAGGGGCATCCTGGTGGGATTAAGCATTTTAGAGATAAGATTATGCAAGCTGGTAAAGATGCAGTTAAGAAACATGATGAAAAACTCGCTGATGAAGAACTGGCTGATAAAGAATCACGGTCATACGCTTATAAGAAATTAGCTAGTGTATTAGCTGAAACTTCTGGCCGTGTTAAAAAGGCAGAGGATGAAGCTGCGGCTAAAGTAAAAGAAAGAGTTGCTAAGGCAAGAGCAGGGGGTGCAAAAATTAGCCCCTCACAAGAAGGGAGAAGGTCAGGAAGAGCAAAGCATCATGCAGGGGTTCAGGCTGTAAGACAAGACGCCCACACTGAGTATAAAAGGATGGGCTTGTATTTAGCTGAAGCTATGGGTTATAGAATTGATGAGCTTCTTCCTGCTGTTGCCGCTATGGCGGGTCGGGCTGTAGTGGGCAAGGTTGCTGGGAAGATTGTTGGGAAGGGTTTGGGTTTAAAGTCTGATAAAGATAAGAAGAAAGAAGAATTAGCGGCTCAAGATAAATCTGCTGAAGTTCAAGAGGAAGGGAAAGCTGCTGTGATAAAAAAAGCACTTACAAAAGTTGCTAAAAATCCAAAAGTAAGAGCCGCTGTTCTTCGTGCTGGATCTCAGGTAGCAACAAGTATGGCTGATAAAGAAGAAAAGAAAACACAAACGGAAGGTAAAATTATGAATAGTTATGTTAAAAAATTAATGGAATATCAGGTTGGTCCTACCGCAAAGAGGATAGAGGCGAAAAGTCCTGGAGGAGAAGGTAGTAGAATGTCGGATCAGGGAGATAAACCAGTCTCAAGAGACCCCGTAGTTGACAGAGAGACAAAGAAAGCTCAAGCTAGGGTTGATAAGAGACTTAAGACAAAAACTAATCTCAAAGTTAGTGATGCTGTTCAACTTGGTATGGACGCTAGAAGAAGGGCCGTCAAAGCTGGTAAGTCTGTTGAAGGTTCTCCTCCTCTCCCCCGTGAAACTAAAAAAGATGCAGCAGCAGATGCGGCTCAAGATAAGAAACGAAGAGAAGCTCCTGGAGATCAGTAATTGGCAAAGAAGGACTACAAAGCGACGACGAGGCTGCCTGAACTTCCTGACCTTGATGAGGGAGAGAGTTTACTCAACCTTTTCGATCAGGAGAATCCAGAGATTAACCTCTTCAACTTGGTTGATGATGAGATGATTCGTCTTGCTGGTTCTAAGTTCTCTTTCTACAAGTACTATCAGTCTGCTGATTATGATCCTGTTTACATGGAGTCTCGTAACAAGCCTGTAGCTAAACAAGCACTTACGGTTCATGGTCACTACGACCCAATCTCCATGAGTGAGGAGCTTACCCAGTTCGGCATTGAGTTAACCAATGATCAACTCTTTACTTTCAACAAGAGCTACATTGAAAGGAAGATTGGTAGGTCTGTCATCCCTGGAGATGTTGTTAAGCCTTTTTTCCAAGATCAAAGGTATGAAATTTTCGAAGTTGTTGAGGATAGCTTTGAGTCCTACGGTGTGTACCACTTAGTATGCTCTGCTAAACTCCTCCGTGATGCTCCTGATGTTCAGGACACTCCTCTTACCCAGGTCAGCGATGAGCTTGGGGGGTATGCAGGTATAGATGACTAATTATAAATATATAGATAATAGTGGGCTACTCACCACTTGGGATGCTTCTGCTTACGAAAGTAGGAATAATAGGTGGGATACTAGGGAAGGCGATATTAGAAAGAAAATTTACAAAATGACCCAAGCTAAGAATAATATCTCTTTTGTTTACAGAGAATCTCTACGCTCTATGATCGCATCCTTTAACGATGTAGGATATATTGATTCAGAGGAGAAGTTTAATAGTATAATGTGTATCCACGCTAATGCTGAAAGGGCTATTGCCAAGCTAAAGCAAGAGAACAATATCATTCTGCCTATCATTTCTATAGGTCAAACAACTTCAGACAATGATGTTGCTCGACAGAAAACTGAAAGTCTTTTAGTTAACGAGAGCTACTGGGATTCAGAAAAGAATAGAGCTTTCAGAGTTCTTAGTCTAGCCCCTAGAGCAGTGAATGTTAAGTATCAACTAAATATTTGGACTAAGTATATGTCCGATATGGATCAAATTCTTGAACAGATTAGATTAAAATTTAATCCTGAAATGCAGGTTCCCACGGAGTTCTCTACACTAGCTAAAGCATACTTAGACTCTGAGGATGATGTGGGTCAGGTTGCGGTAGCAGACAAAGCTGATAGGGTTCTTAAGAAAACTTTGAACATAGTTTTAAGAACATACATCCCTAGTCCTAAGTTCTTGTATTCTTCCACTGGTAAGATTGAAGAGTTTAAGATGGAGACTAGTTAATGTCTGACTTTATTTGTACTACAGCGGCGACTGCAACTTGTCTTGATGATCAAACAGGAAGTGAGAAAGTATTTATAGAAGGTGAGGGGGTTACTAGAGTTAATATAGATACTGCTGTAGGACTTATTTATGCGGGAGGATCTCAAACGGTTTTTGTAGAAGGGAATCCCGCCTCGTTGCCTAAAGATTTGGTTGCTGCTCACCCTCCATGCGGGGATCCTAATCCTCCTCATTGTGTTGCTACTACCCAAACTACCCAAAGCAGGGTTTCGGCTGGTGGTGGATCCCCACCACCACCACCCCCTCCTCAACCAGACCTTAATCTTAACCAGCTTGCTTTGGCTTTTCCCCATAAAACAAATACTAAGACTGTGGGAGGCTACTCCTTATGTTATAAGTATATAGGAGATATTACCCTTACTTATAGTATAGTTAATACTGGTGGTCAACCAGCGGGACCATTTAATGTTGGCCTATGGGAAGTGTCTGAATCTATGATAGGTTATTCCATAGCTCTACCAAGAGGTTCTGATGGGGATAATGGAACTTTCCCTCTTTTACTAAATGAATTCCGTCAAGGAATAATCCCCCCTGGGGGGCAGGTTACTGGAACTATAGTATTACCTCCTGATGGTAAAAAGAGAGATGGTATATGGGATGGCGTTAAAGTACGATATGATCTCGCTATTGATGGGTGGTATCCTAATAGGGCATTTACTTTGTTTTTGGATTTAGATAATGAGGTATGGGAACAAAGTGAAACGAATAATACATTACCTGTTTTTGGAGCAGCAGCCACATATTATCCTGGGGGCTGCAATTAGGTTATAAAAAAGTTTTCACAAAAAGGTCCTGTCATTAGTACATAATAAAGGAAGGAATTAGTTATGAAAGTTGTAAAAAATGATAGTCTCCAAACTCTAACCGTCTATTTTAGTACTGAAAAAGGCTGTAAGGAAAGATACATGAGACCTGGGGAAAGTATTGTAGTTCCTGAGAACTATATCACCGAACAGATCAAAACCCTTCATCGGCGTAGGATCTTTAAGATTTCTAACGCTTAGGAGAATAAATTATGCCTAATTATGTAAGCCCTGGTGTCTACACCATTGAGAAAGATATTTCAGAATATGCCCCGTCAATCAATACTTCTATTGTTGGTATTGTTGGGTTTGCCGGTAAAGGCCCCACGAACAAGGCTACCTTAATCACTAGCCAAAATAACCTTATTAGAACTTTTGGTGAGCCTAGTGAGGGACTTTTAGGCCAAGGTCTTGAGGGTGGAATAGAAATCTTAGAGCAAACCAACAGTATGTATTTCGTAAGAGCCGCAGCTAGTACTGCTGCTGATGCTTCTGCTACTATGGGAATAGGCTCTTGTCCTGCTGTTATTGTTTCTGGTAACGATACCTATACTAAAGGATGGGGGGTTGAGCAACCTCTTACTCTTAGAATTCAAGTTTATGATGATGCAGGAACAGCCCAATTTGCAGACAACTCTAGTGAAGGTAAGGACTTTAGCATTCCTGCTGGAACTGCTACCAGCCAAGGTGAAGCCATTAGAAAGATTGTTGGTGGTGGCTTAGATGCTGATAAGATTGGTTGTTTCTTTAATGGTGGTGTAGGGTCGGCTGCTACTGGTCTTGGATTATCTGGAGCCCTAGTAGGTTCTTATGCTGGCTCTGGTGCATCTATCAGTGTTTCAGCTTGTAGTGGAACTACTTTTAGTGAGGCTAATGGTGCCTCTGCTTTGATGGCAACTACACCCGCAAGTGGAGCAACTGCTTACGGTCTTTCGGGAGCTTATGCTTCTGCTGTAAGAGTTTATGGTGGAAGTATTCTTACCTCAGGAACAAACTCTGCTGCTTATAAAGTGGAATCTTTGCATCCTGGAACAGCGTACAATGGTGGGAGCAAGACAGACGGGACCACTAGCGGTAATAGTATTACCACTGCGGATCTTGGATCACAAAACTTTAGTGTTAATGTTAATCAAGACGGTACTACGGATGAAACTTTCAAATGTAGCTTTGTTGGTTCGGGTGCATTTATTGAAGATGTTATTAATACTGGAGAAACCAATACTACCTCTGATATCATCAAAGCTAACTTGGTTAAGAACGATGCTGATGCTACCGCAGCCGAGCTTACAGACTTTTCGGATCTTTTAAGTGTTTTGATGGGTACAACTGCTTTCCAAGTAGATTATCAGTGGTTAGAGCCCAATACTTTCCCCACTGGTACAGGTACTCCTGTTGAACAATCTAGAGTTTCTATTAGTGCATCTAGGTGGAATAAAATTATTCCTGCGACAGCTACGAACTTAGCTGGTGGAACTAATGGTGATGAGGCTGGAACTTCTGATGCTGCCCTAATTGGAGATGCTTCTGTTGACCCCAAGACGGGAATGCAAGCTCTTGATGATCCTACTCTTAATGTTGCCATAGCTTTGGTCCCAGGAATCCAAGCTCAAACGGTTCAGAATGCTTTGATTACTATGGCTGAAACTACTCAGAACTTCCTTGCTCTTGTCTCACCCCCTGTTGCAGTGGGTACGGTTCAGGACGCAATTGATTGGAGTAACGGCAAATCATCCTCTACTGGTGGATCAAGAACCGCTCCTATTAATAGTTCTTATGCTGCTATCTACTGGCCTTGGGTGAAGGTGTTCAGCACCTTTGACGGACTTGATCGCTGGTATGATCCTGCGATCTTCGGAGCCCGTCAGATGGCTTTCACGGATGCTGTGGCTGATAGCTGGTTTGCTCCTGCGGGGTTCCGTAGAGGTCGCCTCACGAAGCCTACGGAGGTAGAAGTCAAATTGAACCAAGGTGATAGAGACAGTCTCTACAGTGGTGGAAATGTTGTTAACCCAGTCGTTTCCTTCCCGCAACAAGGCATCACTATCTTTGGTCAAAGAACTACTCAAAGATCTGCAACTGCTCTGGATAGAATTAATATCCGCAGACTCATGATCTACATTCGCAAGGTTATCCTTGCAGCCACCCAGAGATTTGTTTTCGAGCCTAACGATGAGTTCACTTGGTCACAAATTGAAGGTGTTCTTAACCCCTTCCTCGATGATATCCGTAGAAGAAGAGGTATCACCGAGTTCCGTGTTGTTTGTGACTCGTCGGTTAATACTCCGTTTAGAATTGATCGCAACGAACTTTGGACCAAGGTTCTCATTAAGCCTACTAAGACTGCTGAGATCCTCATCTTCGAAATCAACCTAACTAACCAATCGGCGCAGTTAGGATCACTGTAAGGAATTAACTAATGGCAACATCTTATTACAAGACTAAGTACGACCGAAAATTCACCCCTGGTCAGGGTCTTCCCACCATCTCTACTGATCTTGATTCAGTAAGGGCATATCAATTTGAGATTCATTTTTTTGGTCTACCTGCTGATGTGACGAATCAACCTGATTTAACTCTTGCTGCCAAGAAAGTTGGTGGTCTGGAAATGAAGAGTGAAGCGATTGCTGTTGATCGTGTCAACGATAAGGTATACTACCCTGGTAAGGTTACCCCTGGTGAACTTACTGTGGACTTTGATAACCTTTATCTTCGTGAAACTGCTTCTGATCTTTATCGCTACTTCCGTCACACCTACGATCCAATCACTGGTGAGATGACCAAGAGCGCACAGCCAGGAGGCACCGCTGGTACTACCTTTAAAGCTGATAAAGTTGAAGTGGTTATGCTTGATAACACTATGACCCCACACTCAACGATTGAGCTTTATGGTGTTTGGCCCTCCACTTGGTCTGCTTCCGAGTTTAACTATACTACTAACGGGTTCCACCAACTGACTGTGAACTTCAAGTATGATTTCATGAATGTTTATAACTACGCTAACCCATCTTAACTAGGGAGGTGATGTTTAGGTATCTATGGCTCAGTCTGTGGTTAAAAGCAGACTGAGCTTATTTAACTTGGCTATAATATACTATGGACTACTTCTCAGACTTAATGGAGAGCTACGAAAAGCTTAAGAAGCGTACATTTAAACTTACTTATATCTTAGAAGCGGATACCCCAAAAGTCAAACCTGATGATGGAAAATCTAGTCAGGAAGATATAGATTCTGCCGCTAATAAAGAAGCAGAATCTAAAGCGCAAGAGGTCGTTGATGCGGGGAAGACGCAACAGCATAATCCCGAAATGCAAGTAAAAGGAGGAGAACCCTATGCTTATCTAGGAGTTAAGACTAATAAAATTAATTTAGTAGGAGGACCTGTAGGAGCAGGGCGACCTCAACCTGTAGCAGACGCAGGGGGAACACCAGATGTTAAGTCCCGAGGTTGGAAAATGCTTGTTAATTACTTTAAAGATGGTGATGCCGATAGACAAGTATCGGATGAGGAACAAGCTGAAATAGACGCACAAGAAGAGGCTGCTCGATATGAAGCACTAGCAAAGCCAGAAACAATTTTCGTAGAAGCAGGGTATAACCTGGATGAGAACGATCCAATTAATATATCAGAGGGTGTAGAGGCTATACAAGAAACTTTTGAAGATTTAAAGAAGTTTTGTCTTAGTGTAACAACTAAACCTAAGCCAAAGTATTGTGATGCTCCTGGAACATTCCTAACAGGGCAGGGGAACGCAGCCTGGGGTTATAAATTAGCTAACGGACAAGCCATAGGTGTAGAAGGTGAGACTGAACAAATACCTCCTGGATTAGTAGTTGAAGTGTCACAACATCATAGAGATTTTATGAAATTTTTGACAGGTAAGGGAGATTGTGATACAGTTGATCAAAAAGTTGGTATATACGGTGATAAGCTCATGATTTTTGGTGATACCCAAGAAACAGGGGTGGTAATTAATACCAAAAATGATTTACAAATTGACGCTTTAGCGGCTCTTAAAAAACAATGCTCTGATTTTGAAGAAAAGCAAATGAGGGGACCATCTGCACCAAATAACAAGGGTTTAAATCAAGTTAGAGGGACTGTTGATGAGAAATGTATGGTTGCTGCGGTAGCTCTTAATGCGGCTGGTAACGATCCAAAGAAAATTAAAGCGGCTTTAAAGGATCTAGCTAAGTATATTAGTGGAAAAGGATTAGACCTTATAGAACACGCTCGAATAAAGGTAGGGGAAGAGGATGTAGCTAAAACTTTCGACGCAGATAGTGAAGAAGCAATCCTTATGGAACAAGCTAAATTAGCTCAAACAGATGGAGGCGAACCCTTAGTTAGATATACCTTGATGACTATACGAAGACACATGGCTTTTGTTAAAGCTATGGGTGCTGACTCTGCTGGGGATTTAAGTAAGGAAGGGGGGCAGGGAGCTAGAAGTGACACTGTTTTGTCCTACAAGAAAGAGAACCACGATAGGGCTGTAGAAGCGTGTAAGCTACTAGGGTTGGACCCAGCACTAGCAATTACGGAAAGTAAAGATCCTAAGTATGCTTTTGAGCTTGGGGTTGGTCAAAAAGATAAAGTAGGTCCGATTAAAAAAGATGTTAAATGTGGAGAATATAATACTACAGTAAGAAGAAGAGCGTCTATTCGTGGCGAGCTTGGCCCAACAGCGGCTGATGATCCTAAGTTCCAAGAGGGTTTCACCGAATGGGCAGACGAGCTACAGTTTGGTGATATTACTACAGGGGAGGGGAAGGAGAGATGGGACGCATTCTTAGAGTTTGAAGAACAATTAGAATCTGATGTAAGTAAGTTAGAAACTACGATTAATGACGGGAATACTTATGTTTATGATGGTAAAATAAGAGCTATGCAACCTGCTGAAGTCTGTGCTTCGTTGGGTAGAATTATACAAGGAAAGTTGTCCTACGCTGGGCAAACAGAAACTGAACTTGGTCAACTGTTTCTTGGAGATGAGAGGAAAGCAAACTTTAGAGACGCAGCCACTCGCCAGAAAGCAGCAGAATTAGTTGGTAGACAAGCTAGAATTAAAATGGTCCAAGAGGCTTTTGAAGATGATTCCGATCCCGTTAAACAACAAGCTGCAAAAGATTGGATGATTAGAAATGCAATCATGACTGGGGGGAACTATAGAGATATAGTTACTAACATAACCTCTCATGATGAAAATAAATCCCTTGTTTTCCGACACAATGAAGTATTTCAGAAGATGGCAGATCCAAATTCCGATGTTAGTTTTGATTTTAAGGGAAGTTCACTACATATCCTGGTTGATGGACTTGCTTGTAAACTTGGGTTTGAGCGAACATATTCTGCTGAGGGGGTTCAAACACGAACCG
>Ga0114899_1002024_pt1 | contig 11218 bp, 7 predicted proteins | sample MalvireepMed_215_FD_83497 | JGI IMG/M metagenome (GOLD analysis project Ga0114899, IMG submission 83497) | Marine viral communities from the Global Malaspina Expedition - Malaspina viral metaG DeepMed_215 | ecosystem: Environmental > Aquatic > Marine > Oceanic | place: Mediterranean Sea... | reverse complement strand
TATTGAGGGTGTGATGAGAGGCTACCTGATAGAAAAGCTGATTGAGCGTGGTTATCAGGTCAATGAAGTTCAATCAAACATCGAAGAGCTTGAAAAGGCCAATTGTCTTTTTAGCACCAATGCTTCGGGTGTTTGTTTCTTTGAACAGTTGAAAGGAAGTCGGAGTATAAAGTTCTATCCGACTCCTGAGTTGGTTCACCTGTTTAAACAGCTACTTCAGCCTTGATGTGCGGATGCGGATCATAACCCACCAATTCGAAATCTTCATACTTAAATTCGAATAGGTTTTTCACGTCAGGGTTTAGCTTCATGGTTGGCAAAGGCCTGAAATCCCTGGTCAGTTGAAGCTCTGCCTGCTCATAATGGTTGGAGTACAGATGAGCATCTCCGAAAGTGTGTACAAATTCACCTGGTTCCAGATCACAGACCTGGGCTATCATTAAAACCAAAAGTGAATAGGAGGCAATGTTGAACGGGACACCCAGGAAAACATCTGCCGAACGTTGATAAAGCTGACAACTCAGCTTGCCATTGGCTACATAAAACTGGAACATAGTGTGGCAAGGTGGCAAAGCCATGTTATCGACATCGGCCACATTCCAGGCAGAAACAATATGTCTTCTGGAATCTGGCTTGTTCTTGATGTTCTCAACCAATTTGGTGATCTGGTCGATAGTTCCCCCATTTCCGTCAGGCCAGTTTCTCCACTGATAGCCATACACCGGGCCCAAATCACCGTTTTCATCGGCCCATTCGTCCCAGATTCTCACCCCGTTATCCTTTAGGTATTTGATGTTGGTATCTCCCTGTAAAAACCACAGCAATTCATGAATGATAGATCTTAAATGGAGCTTTTTAGTGGTAATTACCGGAAAGCCTTCCGATAAATCGAAGCGCATCTGGTATCCGAAAACACTTTTGGTTCCGGTGCCCGTTCTATCGCTCTTTTCCACTCCATTCTCCAAAATATGTCTCATCAAGTCGTGATATTGCCTCATTTTCTGCGGGGTATTTATAGATTTGAACCAGTGAACAAATTAAAGCAAAATGTGGGTAAAGAGAAGCACGATGTCGAGGAAAATGGACATCAAAACAGTGCCCCGGAATTGCTGATACCAAACAGGAGAAAATCAACTCTGGCCCTGTTCATTCTGTTGGTGCTGACTGTATTTTTTGCCAGTCAATTGAGCAAACTGAGATTCAATTATAGCTTCAATAGCTTTTTCCCCAAAGGGGATAACGAATTGGCTTATTACGATCAGTTCAATAGCGAATTTGGGCAGTTTAACGACTTTTTGTTTGTGGTGCTCAAGGCTGATGAATTGTTTTCGGAAGAATTCAAAGCTAAGGTCAATTCTCTTAAGGCCAGACTTTCTGACCTGCCAGAAACAAAAGATGTTAGCAGCCCATACGATTTAAAAGGTGTCCAAATTAACCCTTTAGGGGTGAATACTTATAACCTGATTGGAAACGAAAGCAGGCCAGGTAAGGAAGAGCTTGAAACCCTTCATCTCTACGGTAACTTCTTTGGAAGAGATGACCTGTCCATGATGTTGTTTCTTCGACATGAAGAGTTCTCTCAGAAAAACCTGGGTGATGAATATTACTTGAGAGTTATCCATTTTCTTGAAGAAGAGGGCTTCAAAGACGCCATCGTTTCAGGCAAAATTCAAATGCAGTATGACTTTACGCAGAAACTGGAAAATGAACTGGGAAACTTGCTTATTGCCAATATTGGGATAGTCATCCTCATCTTACTGGCATTGTTCCGAAGCCTGAAGGGTCTCATTCTTCCACTGGCTATCCTTATCCTCACCCTGATATGGACCATGGGATTAATGGCTGTGGTTGGTAAAACCATCGATGTGATGATCGTGATGATTCCAGCTATTCTGTTGATCGTTTCTCTTTCAGATGTCATCCACTTTATCCATAAGTTTGATGACTACCTGAGCAAGGGCCTCACTTCCAAAATAGCTATTGCCAAAACCGTACTCACTATTGGTAAGGCTACCTTTCTCACTTCCACCACAACGGCCATTGGCTTTTTGGGGCTGCTTTTTCTTCCCATTCAGCCTATAAGAGAATTTGGAATGCTCACCGCTGCGGGAGTGATTATTGCCTTTCTTATCACCTTTCTTGCATTGCCTTCCCTCCTCTACTTTTTCCCTTCAAGGATTGAAAGAGGCATTAAAATAAAACACCAATGGAGCCGAATACTAAACCGACTCTATGCTCTCATCTCAAACAACAAAAAACCTGTTCTGATAAGCTTAGGCCTTGTAAGCCTGTTCTTAATTGCAGGTCTGCCCCTTCTTCGACTGTCTACCAGCTTGATTGTGGGACTTCAGAAAAATGAGCCAGAGCTGCAGAAAGTCGCCTACTTCGATCAGAACTTTGATGGTTATAAACCCTTTGAGCTGGGCATTGAATTGGGCGATCAGACCAGTGTTTTTGACCATTTGGCTATGCAAAGAATGCTGGCCATTGAGAACTACATTAGAGATGAATATGGGGTGAACCATATTCAGTCTCCACTCAATATCATAAGAGAGATTAATGCTGGTCTAAACGGAGGTTCCAGAAAGCATTATGTGATTCCTGATTCCACAGAAATGCAAAAGGTGAGCAAATATTATAACTCACCCAGGCTTAAAGATGCCCGCAGTCAGGTGCAGACCAGAAACGGTCAGCTTATTCGAATGATAGGCCGAACCAAAGATATGGGCAGTGCGTACTACCGAACCAAAAACGACTCTCTGAAGTCTTATCTTAATGAATTGAATGTCAATGGTTTTGAAGCAAGGCTAACCGGGGCCTCTTACCTGATAGACAAGACGGACAATTATGTGGTTTCTTCTCTGATGAAGGGCATAGCCTTCGCCCTGTTGTCCGTGGCGGTATTCATTTGGGTATTCTTCAAGAGCCTGAAACTTGCCATTCTAACCCTTATCCCTAACCTTTTGCCTATTGCCATTCTTTTTGGGCTTATGGGTTGGCTCAATGTAGATCTTAATATTTCTACAGCCATCATCTTTACCGTTGCCTTGGGAATAGCCATTGACGACAGTATTCACTTCATAGCCCGTTATAAACTGGAGAGGGCCTTAAATGATAAACCAACAGCCATAAAAAATGCTTTTACCGGAACTGGCAAAAGCATTATTGTTACTTCTTTGGTAATTATTGTTGGCTTCTCTGTTTTCCTGATCTCAGGGTTTTCAGCCGCTTACTATCTTGGCTTTTTCATTGTATTGGCTGCACTGCTGGCACTTGTTTTCGACCTGATATTGTTACCAGTTTTGTTAACTGGAAAGTAATTACAGTTCGTCCAAATCAACTACATCAAGCTTCTTGATCCACTTTTTATAGCCAAACATCAGATTAAGGCCAAACCTGAAATCTGCTTTGGAATACTGCTCCGGTCTGTTAGTAACCAAGGCATTATCCATGGCCAGATATAGTTGAACAGGGCCGATGTTTGTTCCCAGGTTGGCACCGAAATTAAATTCGTTGTTCTCTCCTCTATAACTTCCCAGAACGCCTACCACAAAATTGTTAAACCTATGATTGAACGACACCGCATAATTGGCCGGCAAGTCGCTAAGGGCATCTCGCTTAAAGTATAGCAAAGAGAATCTGTCATTAGGTGTCAGGTAAACTGAAGCAGAAAAATACATTCTCTTTGCCATTGTGGTAGTGAATGCATTTTGGGTTTCATTGGAAGTGAACTTATTGGCAATACTATCCTGAATGGCCTGGTCCTGATCACCATCACCTCTTAAGTCTATACCTGTAAACGTGAAGTCGGTGTCTTCGGTATTGTAATTTCGTGCCTGCTCTGTCCACTGAATTTTGCCGATATCATTAACGGCTGCTTCAACCTCTAACCAATTCAAAGGTTTGAACCTGGCTCCAATATCGAATGCTACCGTCTGATTCTCATTAGACATCATATAGTTTATTAAGTCAGAAGATTCGTAATCATCGCTGTTGGTGAAGAAGTCGAAACCAGCGGTATTCACTGTTCCATTTTGAACTGCTACCTGCCAGCTGTAGTCGTTGGCATTGGTGGTAAGCCTTAAGCCAGCATCTTCTTTGATAGAACCATGGAAGAGGCCGCTCACCAATTTAATCCTTGCTCCTACAACCAGCCTTTCACCCAAAAACTTTCTGGCATAGCCAAAACCCACTTCCTGGTAAGCATCTATTCGCATTGTACTTCCTGTGAAATCGAGTGTTCCTCCAATGCTGTTGGAGTTACCGTTGGCCAAAAACTCTATCAGGTCTTTATTGTAAACGAAGTCAATGTTTGCCTTGGCATTGGCAAAAATGTGGAAACCACCCTTCTTGGTCTTAAACCCAAGATGAAGCGCATTAATATCCAACTGAGCATTCACATGATTTTTGGCAAGGGCCACACCATTCAGAACATCGAAGTTGATGGTGAAGTCACGCTGACCCGGTTCCTTATAAAGTAGCTCCTCCAATTTTACATCTCCCTGAACTGTTAAACCAACATTGGTTGGCAGGCCCAGGGTAAAAGAGTTGTTCGGAACAAAGGCGGGTTGAAAATTGGCTGTTTGCGGCACAATATCTCTCAACTGATAAAAAGACATGAAACCTTGTGCTGAAATGGCTGTGGAAACTAAAATTCCAACTAGTACTATGGTTAGCTTTCTCATCTTAGTTTCCTTTTGAGCTTAGTGTAACATCCAATTGTCCAGACACTTTGAATTTCAATTCATAGTCATCAAATAGTTTGACGCTAGCTCCTTGATCTGCATCTGTTGTGGTGAGTGTAACCACGAGATTTATTGAAGTGGCATTCTTAATGGCCTGAATATTAGCATCCTCCAGAACAAAGTCGGTAGTGGCTATTGCCGGCTGAGTGGTTCTGCCAGAAGCGCTTACTTCTGCTGCAGAAAAAGCTGCCTGCTCGTCTATGGTATAAACTATGCTCCCATTTGAATTGAGAAACTGTACCTCTACGATCCCCTCAAGTGGAATGTAGTTTTCCGAAGCCAGCCTTATCATCAGCCTCTTTGCATCATCAATATTTTCCGGTGGAGAGAAAGACATACTTTCTTCTGCCTGAATTCCATTAATATTCATATCGAATGGAATTTCTATATCCACTCCGATATCCAGAATGCTGGCGTCATTAATGAAATTATATTGGAATGGCACTCCGGCAGGATTAGACTCTGCCACTACATCTACCACAATTCGTTCAGGTTTAAGGCTCAGAAGTTCTGAAACGTTGGAATTATCTTTATTAATCTCTATTTCAGTAACAGTGGTATTACCTTCGTTCACCAGCCTAGGTCCTGCCACCTGATTCAGTTGATTGATGATATCACCTTGAAGGCTTACAGACTGGCCTTCTGAGTTGGTGGCTTCTATTTGCCTGAAGTCAACCCCCAGAGGAAAACCAAAACTATTATTAAACACAAAGTTCACCTTAGGGTCTGTGAAAGTAATATCACCTGTTCCGAACTGCTGAAAGAAGTCGAAGTTTACTATCTCAAAGCTCACTTCCAGTTCCTGAGAATCAACAAAACCATAAATCCTTTCAAACTTCGTGTTTGTCATTCCTATATCGAACTGAATCCTGTCTGTATCTGCAATACTTTCGCCCGGAGCTACGGTGATATCATAGGTGATGTCCACCAAAAACTTATTGGCGGCTGGATTCCCATCTTTATCCAAATAAAAGTATCCCACATACTCCGAAAGACTTTCGGTATCGAAGAAGGTATTGTTGGATTGTGTCAATGTACCTGACATTACCAGTTCATTGTCAGATTTTTCCAGAGATTTAAATGTGGCAGTAAAATCAATGGTAGCATTGAAGTCAGACTCAACGGAAAATTCAAAAAGTCCTGACTGAAAGAAAATGCTGTCGTAAGCCTCTGATCCCCTCTGACTCAGGTCAAATTCATAAGATTCGGAGACATTTACTGTGGTTGCAGCTCCGGGGTTGGTAATATTCACTCCACCGGGCAGTGAATTTCCAAAACCCTGATCCTGCACCTGAAGGAAATCCTGAGCACTTTGTGACTGAAGTTGTTCTGAATAAACAATGGTAACAACTCCTTCATCGTTTGAGGTCACTCCTGCATTGGCATCATTGAGCTGCTCGAAGAGTTCATCTACTGTGTAGTTTAGTTCGCCAAAGACCACCGCTATTGAAGGGTCGAACACAATATCTCCGAATTTGGCCTTTTCGAAGTATTGGACATTGCATGCCACCAGCAAAGAGCCCATGGCTATGCAACTTAGGGTTAATAATTTTCTCATCCGTGATTGGGTTGGGCTATTTCTCTGGCATGACAGCCCACATTATCACGTAAACCAAGATTCCAGGAAAAGCAGCGCTAAAAATGGAGATAAGCACATATAGCAATCTGACCGTGGAAACTTCCCAGCCCAAAAACTCTGCTAAACCTCCGCAAACACCTGCTATTACCTTGTTTTCTCTCGAGCGAAATAATTTGTTATTGCCAGCCATAAAAATTAATTAGATGACAATTTAAGGAGTTATCTCATAAATTCCGATTAGGGGAAAATGATCAGAATAATAAACATTGTTCACAGTCGTTAAGGATCTCGCTTTTAGACCCTCTGAGAAAAACTGATTGTCTATCCTTAATAGTGGAATCTTGCCATTGTAGGTAACTCCAAAACCGCTACCTACTTCTTCAAAGGCATTCTTAAACCTGCGTTTGAACTGAAAATAATTATAGCTAAAAGGAATGTCATTAAAATCACCTGCAATCAGAACCGGATACCTGCAGGCTTCAACATGCTTGAATAAAGTTTTGATTTGTTCAGTCCTGTAAGTTGAGGCATTGACGAAGCGGTTTTTAACATCTTCATACTCCTCTTTAATACTTTCTGTGTCCTGAATTTTATCAGGATTGATCCCCATAGACTCAAGATGCACGCTATAAACACGAATGGTATCCTTTTTAACCTTAAGGTCCGCAAAGCGAATATTATTGAGGTGATTTTCTGGAAAAACCAACCCATCCTTGATAATTGGGAATTTTGAATAAATAGCCACATGGAATCTGTCTTTGTGCATCGAGACATGGTACTTTCCGCTTTTGGCAATCCGATTAGAGATATTCTTTAGCGGATAATACTCCTGAAAACAAAGGATGTCTGCTTCTTCATTGCTAATCCATTCCAGAACCTCCTTGTAATTATCCTTTGAGGCATCTGTGAACCATTTTACATTGTAGTTCATCACCTTAAAAGTATCTCCAACGGGCTTTTCAGGGCCATTAAAACTGACACCAACCTTGATAAAAGGATAGGCCAAAATCAGGAGGACCAGAGCTATGAATCCCGATTTCCATTTAAAAATGACAGCCAGAATAAGATAAATCAGATTCAAGAGAATTATAAAAGGGACTCCAAATGATATAACTCCCGAATACTTAAAGAAAAGTGGAGAAATGAGAACACTGGAATAAATCAGCAGTGTTGCAAATACCCAAAGGACAAATGGCAGTTTTAGAATTGATTTCATCTCACCCTATAAGTCACTATTCTAACAATTTTATAGTGAAAATCTTGTAGTTGAAAACGCAAAAAATGAGAAGCAAATAAAAAAGTCAGATTAACTACCTGACTTTCTTGATTATACAACTGATAGAAAATTATTCTGTTCTTAAGGCCTTAACCGGATTTCCTGTAGCGGCCTTGATAGATTGATAACTCATAGTCAGCAGGGCGATAAGAAGTGCTCCTATTGCCGTCACGGCAAAGACGTACCAGCCAATAGCGGTTCGGTATTCAAAACCTGCCAACCAGGAGTTCATAGAATACCAGGCCAGAGGAGCTCCCACCACAAAAGCTATCAGCACCAGCTTGCCCATGTCTTTTGAGAGTAAGTATACTATCTGCCCTACATTTGCCCCTAATACCTTTCTTATACCTACTTCCTTAATTCTGTTCTCTGCGGTATAAGATGCCAGGCCAAACAGCCCAAGGCAGGCAATGAGTATGGCCAAACCGGCAAAAACACCGAATATCTTGCCCAGTCTTTGCTCAGCATCATACATCCTTTCGAAGCGATCGTCAAGGAAAGAAGTCTCGAAAGGTTGATTTGGCGCCAGCTCTGTCCAGGAATCTTCAATTTTTGAAAGCAAGGCTGAATAATCACTGGTGTTCACCTTTATACTCATAAGGCCTGCATTATTGCCAAGCATCATGCACATGGGTGCAATTTTGTCTTTTAAGGTTCTGTAATGAAAGTCCTTTACCACACCTACAACTTTCATCCCTTGAATATTACCCTGCATATCAACAAAGTTGCCAATAGTTTCACCAATCGGATTTTCAAATCCGAACTCTTTGACTGCCGCCTCATTAATGATCATAGACAGCGAATCTGTTCCGAAATCTCTTGAGAAGTTGCGACCAGCTGCAAGGGTCATCCCCATGGTTTCCAGGTATTCATAATCTACATACCAATTACTCATTAATACCTGGTTATCCTGATTCGGTACAATGCCTTTGATGAACACGTTCATATTGCTGTTTGAAGGTGTTGGCAAATAACCCGAAACTGAAACCGATTTAACCTCTGAAAACGACTCCAACCGGGTCTTCAAAGCCTGAACATTTGAGCCGGCCAGATAAGCGTCATTGATTATTACCACCTGATCACGTTCAAAACCAAGGTTCTTATTCTGTATGTAGTTGAGCTGATTTAATATAACCAGAGTACCAATTACTAAAAAAATGGAAGTACAGAACTGAATCACCACAAGAACATTTCTCAGAGCACCACTCTTCATACCTCCGCTAAGGCTACCTTTAAGCACTTTGACCGGTTGAAAAGCTGATAAGAAGAAAGCTGGATAACTACCGGCCAACAAGCCCACCCCGAATATTCCGGCAAATACGCTCCCCAAAAACACAGGGTTACTGATTGGAATGCTCAGCTCTTTATTTGATAGATCGTTAAAGAAGGGAATAGCCAGATAGGTGATGCCTATGGCCAGCACAAAGGAGAGAAAGCTAATGAGCAATGACTCCGCCAAAAACTGGTTGATCAGCTGCGTTTTCATCGATCCTAAAACTTTTCTAACCCCAACTTCCTTGGCCCTGTGAGCCGATCTGGCGGTGGCAAGGTTCATAAAGTTAATGCAGGCAATGAGCAGGATGAACAAAGCAATTGCCGAGAATATGTAGACATACTTGATATCTCCGTTGGCATCCAACTCTCCTTCAAGGTCAGAGTATAAATGAATATCTTTCAAAGGCTGCATACCAAAGGCCATATCAGAGCCCGTAGAAGACATATCATCCCAGTCCATGTTCATGAATTGCTTTACTTCTGGCCCTACATATCGTTTCAACATTTCCGGAAACCGATCGGTCATGGCTTTTAAATCGGCATCTTCAGTGAGAACCACATAGGTCTGAAAATTCATACTCAGCCAAATGGGCTGTTTGGCCTCATCCAGCGTTTCCATGGAGCCCAATACATCAAAATCGAAATGGGTGTTATGAGGCAGATCTTTGAATACCCCCGTTACTTCATAGTCTTTGGATGACCTGAATTCCACCGTCTTCCCAATTGGGTCTTCATTACCAAAGTACTTTTTGGCAGCAGTTTCGCTCATGACCAAAGACTTAGGATCCTTCAGAGCGGTCTCAGGATCACCAAGAGTGAGGTTCATGTCGAAAATATCCAGAATGGCATGATCTGCCCATACGAATTTCTCTTCTTTAAAAACGTTTTCTCCATAACGAATAAAGGGTGACCCATTTCCCCTGAAACGTCCGAATTGAATTACTTCGGGATAATCGTTCAACATGGTTTGACCCACCGAAGGCCCTACAACGGCCAAATCGAAGGCAGAACCATTCAAAGCACCAGACATGGTGAGCCTGTATGTTCGATCTGCCTTTTCGAAGTGCTTATCGTAGCTCAACTCATCTGTTACGAATAGCATGATCAGAATGCAACAGGCTATACCAATAGCCAGACCGGAAATATTGAGCAGAGAATAGAACTTGTTTCTGAACAAGTTCCTGAAAGCAACCTTGAGGTAATTAGTGTACATTTTGATGTTGTTTGAGTTTGACGCTGTAAATGAAAGTGTGCCAGGGAACAATCTGTACGGTCATTCGGTAAACCAACAGTGTTCATCGGTAAAGGCGCAAAAGAAAAGGCTGTCTCAAAAGCTGGTGAAGTGTCATCCTGTCCCGATTAATCAGGGATTCAGGGCGCATAAATCATTGATAATCAAAACCAAAGGATTCCAATACTTTTGAAACAGCCGCTCTGAACTATTCGCTCCGAAGAGCTTTTGTTGGGTTTCCTGTTGCCACTTTGATTGACTGATAACTCATGGTGAGCAAAGCAATGGCCAGGGCACTGGCTCCTGCCAGAACAAAGACCGTTATGCTCATTGGTGGTCTGTAGGCGAACGACTGCATCCATTGATTCACTCCATACCACCCAACAGCAGATGCCACTACAAATGATATGAGGATGAGAACAGATACCTCACGGGACATTAAATAAATGAGTTGATAAATAGAGGCTCCAAGTACTTTTCTTATACCCACTTCCTTTGTCTTCTGCTGTGCGGTAAATGCTGCCAGTCCAAAAAGACCAAGACATGCAATAACGATAGCCAGACCGGCAAAAATGGAGAATATTTCTCCCAGACGTGACTCTGATTCATACATGTTACCAAACCTGTCATCAAGGAAACTATATTCGAAAGGCTGATCTAAGGCCATTTCTTCCCAGGCAGTTTTTGCCTCATCAATCACCTGTTGATAGTTGGATGAGTTCAGCCTTAAGCCAAGGAACCCCTTCTGAGAGCCGATTCTCATGACCAAAGGGCCTATTTCGCTCTTAAGTGATTCGAAATGGAAATCTTCCACAATGCCAATTACCTTATATCTGTCCAAGGCAGATCCATCATCATTGAAATCACCTATAATTGCTCCTTCCAGATCTTCAATACCGTAAACCTGTGCTGCCTTCTCGTTGATCACCATGGCCATAGTATCGCTGGCAATGTCTTTATCAAAGAACCTGCCTGCCTTCAGCTTCATGCCAAAAACTTCCGCATAATTCTCATCAACTCTCCAGTTTTGTGAAACCTGCCCCTTTTCCTGGTCAATTATCGCATTTGGAAAAAACACTGTAGACGACCTGCTGCTATAGGTGGGTAAGTAC
>Ga0114899_1002019_pt1 | contig 11231 bp, 16 predicted proteins | sample MalvireepMed_215_FD_83497 | JGI IMG/M metagenome (GOLD analysis project Ga0114899, IMG submission 83497) | Marine viral communities from the Global Malaspina Expedition - Malaspina viral metaG DeepMed_215 | ecosystem: Environmental > Aquatic > Marine > Oceanic | place: Mediterranean Sea... | reverse complement strand
CGATACCCCTATCGAGGGGGATGACGTTGATACGAGCCTCACGCCCGTGGTGGCGGAGCCGTCTGCGCCAGTGGAAGAACCCCCCAGTCCATTGCTTGAACAGCCTGTGGCGGAGGTTCCTCAAGAGCTTACGGAAGGGCTACCTGAAGCGCCTGCTGTACCTGACCCACTAGAGGCATTGCGTCAACAGAACCTCCAGCAGCAGCGTCAGATAGCGGAGTTCCAGCGAAAGCAGCAGGAGCAGCAAGAGGAGCAGCAGCTTCAACAGCTAGAGACGCAAGAGCGAGATCATTGGGAACAGCAGGGGGTGCTGCCTGAGCAGGCTGCCCGTATTGCTGCGTCAAACCGTCAAGTCCGAGCGCAAGCTCTCAAGACAGTGCGCGAGGGAGAGGCCAAAAGTAGAGAGGTTGATGCCCAGCGGGCTGTTGCGGGGGTGTTTGCCAATCAATATAAGGTGCCGATTGAGGAATTGCAAAACCTGCCAACTCCACAGGCGATGGAAGAGAAGGCAAAAGCGTTGCAGGGGACATCTGCGATGCAGCAGGAGCTAGCGACTCTTCGCGCGGAAGTCAAAAACCTCAGAGAGGCCCAAGTGCCCGCTCAGACCTTCGCTAGCACTCAAACAGAGAGCGGTGGCGTTCTCGACGGCGCAGCACTAGAGGAGGCGGTTGGGAACGGACTGCCAATGACGCCAGATATACAGGCGCGGCTACAGGCGTACTACAAGAAGCAAGGATTTGGAGGTTAATAGATGCCTACACCAACGGTTACGTCCCAATTGGATGCCTCGCTCCCAACGGCCATAACATCGGCCCGCCTTGTGAGGGAGCAGGAAGGAGACATGCCTGGGCTTGTAGAACGTCGCACCTTGGGTAAGGGAATGGGTGACACTTGGCACGAAGTCTCCTATGCCAAGCTCGTCGCAATGGCCGTGACTGAGACCACCACCAACGACAATATCCAGCAGGTCTCAGACACCGACTTCAACATCAAGCCCACGATGGTGCAGATTGCCACTATGCTCACCGACAAAGTGGGGCGGAATATCACTCGCAACGGCCTGCGGGAGATTGGCAAACTGGGCCAGAACGCCATGCAGAGGAAAAAGAATCTGGACGGCTTGACCACCATCGACGCCACGGGTTCAACCCAGCTAGGCGCGGCGGGGGCCTCCATGACCTTCGGCCTTGTGGCCGCGGGCGCGTCTAATGTGACTGGTAATACCACTGAACCAGGGCATCAGCCGATACGGTTCGTGGCTCATCCCTTCCAGATGAAAGACATCTACGACCAGTTCACCGCCCCTGTCGGCACCTACGACATCTCGGAGGGTGCAACCTTCCGAGTGTTCAAAGAGGGATTCAAGGGCATGATTAACACGGCCCAGTCCTTCGAGAACGGTGACCTCACCATTGACTCCTCAGATGATGCCAAAGCGGGTGTTTTTGCCAAGGAAGGGATTGTGCTTGTGCAGGAGATGACGCCGCGCATGGAGACTGAGCGTATGCCCCGTAAAGGTGGAGGTTCGACCATCATCACCCACACAGACTCCTATGCCTATGGCATACGTCAGAACCAGTGGGTGCATGAGATCATCTCTGATGCCTTGGCCCCAACGTCCTAAAGAAAGCAGCAAGCAATAGGAGGATAACAACATGCCACAAGGTTCATTTGGCAATATAGAAGCCTGGCAGGACTTCGGGGGCACCCATGAGGATGTCACATGGGCTGCGACATCGGTAGACCTTGGCGGTGAATGGGCGATGGTCTCCGTCAATGAGGGCACTCTTAACGACGTGACTGACGAAGAGGGCGGGGTACTCCAGTTCCTCACAGACACCGCGGACAATGACAACGTGGTGCTGTTTGCTGGCCCCTTCAAGCCGAGCAATGGCCCCGTCTCTTTTGAAGCGCGGTTCAAGATTGCAGACTCCATTACCCTGGGTGCGGTCTATGCTGGGTTCATGGAGACTCTAGCAAAGGCCACTCCAGTATTCCCCATTACTGTGTCGGGCACGACGCTGACGTACACAGGGACAGGTGGAATGATTGGCCTGGTATGGGACCCAGACCGTACCACGAACGCATGGCTCGCTGCTGCGGGCGACGGCGGTGCGGCATCGAATACGACCAACTACCCGACTGATGGCACTCTTGCAACTGACGCGATGGTCCTGGATGAGTACGACATCGTGCGCGTGAACCTTTATCCAGGTGGCATCGCGGAGGTCTGGCATGATGACGAACTCGTCGCCAGTGGGCAGACGGGACTCACCGACACCGACCTCTTTTACGCCGTCCTGGCGTGCGAAAACCGCTCTGCCGCGGCCGAAGAGTTCGAGGTTGACTACGTGTACGCGAAGGGAGTGCGTGACTGGACGGTCAGCTAACTACGGTAACCCTGTATAAAGTGCAGCCTAGACTGCTATAGGGAGGAAACAATATGGCATCACCAACCTACGGAGGATTCCATCGGGGCAAGGGCGATGAGACGCACAACCCCATTGGCACCATTGAGCTTGTACTCCCTGGTGAGGGGACGGAGACTTACGCGCGTCAACTCCACCTTGTTCAAGCTGGCGATAGGGACACCGATTGGGCTATTGCGGCTCAGTCTCATCCGACGCTCTACATCCACAGCGTCACCACGCCAATAACCGACTACCTACGCATAGGTGGGCATGATGGCACCACAGCCTATATAGACGTGGTGGGGGGCACTACTCTCGAACTTCAGATAGCAGGCACGGGCGAGGTCTCACTAACTGCCACCGCCCTGTCGCCTGTGACTAGCGATAGCAATGCCCTCGGCACTACATCACTCATGTGGGCGGACGCGTTCTTGGCGTCGGGCGCTGTCATTAACTTCAACAACGGCGATGTCACACTGACCCATGCGGAGGCCAAACTCCAGATTGGTGGCGGTGATGTCCTGGTTGCCAATGGCTTTGGCATCATCATTGGGCACACAGCGCAGGTGACAGGCACAGCGCTCTCGGAGTTGCAGGTCTTGGGAACCGCCATCGATGATGCAAGCGCAATAATCGGAATGCACTCTGCTGATGCGGTCGGTGGGGACTTAGCCTTCATTAAGGGACGTGATGCCATTGGCACCTACACGACCGCTGTTAGCAATAACGACGTTGTAGGCCGCATAGTGGGACTGCCCGCGGATGCCACTGACTCACAGACTATTGCTGCTGTCTTCCAAATGGAAGTGGATGATACCAGTCCTGCCACTGGGGATATTGGAATGGCATTGGTGATAAGTGCAATGCCAGGTGGCGGCGGTGCCTTGGAGGAGCGTCTGCGACTTGCGGCGGATGGTGCTCTACAGGTGAATCAGCAGGCCGCGAACGTTAACGGCTTGGCTCTCCGTAGCTCCAACGTCGTGAGCGGTATGAGTACCCTCAACCTAGGGCCCGATGTGGCGACCAATGACTATTTTGCTGTTGGGAAAATCGCGGATGCCACTGGCGGGGCGTATATCACCGCGATAGATGAAAGTGCTTCGGAGGCCCTGCACATCGAGTCTTGGGGTGGTTCCCCAGCGAGCACTGATACAACCTCTTCCCTAGCAGCCATTAACATCTTCTGTGGTGAGCACAATGGTTCCAATGGCGACACTAATATGGCTGCCAACTCCAACTGCCTCGCCATCGGGGAAATCGACGCTGCTGGTTCTCGTATTACACGATTCCTAATAAAGGCAGATGATGGTGAAGTGCACTTGGGTGTCACGACTCTTGTTGACATCGCCGCTGACGCGGAAGATGACATATTGGCCCTTCGTGCAATGCGCCGAGAGAGTGCCGCAGGTGGCTTTGTTAACAGTGATTGGGAAACCCACAATCCCTATCACAGCTATAGCAAACTCCAAGAGATGGGCCTTGTAGGGGAGAGGGATAAAGACGGTGTATTCTTATTCCCTCTCCAGAAGAGGATTGCATTCCATGAGGATGCTATGTGGCAGATGTTCACTGACATGATGGACATTGCGAGGACTTTGCCTCCAGGGGCACAGAGCAAACTCAGCGAGCGGATGCAGAACCGCCTCGCCCTAGTCGGATAGAGCAAAGGAGAATATGATGCCAGCAATGCCAAGAACGATCACAGCCGCGATGGACAAACAAGTCGCCGAAGCCTTAACCGAACTCAAAGATAAGCGTGATCCCAAGGACTTGGCCCCAAGGCACAAGCGCAGCCTAGTGGCCGCGCACTACACACACGGGCTGAGTGATGCACGAGAAGTGCATAACGTCTATGCCACCACACTAAAACCGTGGTTCCCAGGGATTAAAGAAGTCCCTAAAGAGGTTCCTGCCGAGAACGCATAATGAAGATCGAGACGACAGAACGTGAGAAGGGACGCTTGGAACAAACCCAAACGGATTATCAGCAGGCTCAGGTTCTCCTCCAGCAGGCCCAATTGCGTTTGGAGATTGCCAAAGAGCAGATGGGCACTGTTGTACGCTCTGTCTTAGAAGCGCATGAGCAAAGTCCTAATGGTGTTGCTTGGACTCTCTTGGCCGACCTGAGCCTAGAATCCGCTGATGCTCAAAAGCCGAATAGGGCAGAGAGACGGCGCAATCCGAAGACTCAATCTAAAGAGGCAGAATAAGTAAGTCCCTGCTGCGAACGCTTGGGGAGTATACTGAGTGGCTGTTCACCGTATTTCTTTAACGATAGCTAGTGGTGCTGCGGTCTCTGGGGCATTCCCGTTCCAGGGGCGCAGAATTATCGCCGTTGTGACTCCTGGCACTTGGACGGGTGCGGACATCAGTTTTGAGGTCGAAGAGCCGTCGGGCACCTTCGTCAAGGTTGTTGACCGCGGTGGCGTGCTGTACATTCTCACAGGGATAGCCACGGGCACGTCGGAAATGCACCTTGTGAGCGGTGATGCGAATCAGGCCGATCTCATCATCACAGGGCCTGGGGATGGTCGGATTGTCTCGACAAACACGGCCTCGGAAGCCGATGTCAACCAGGATGCTACACGTACCGTTGTTGTCTATCTGGTGGATGTGTGAAGACGATCCAGTCTCCGTTAGATACACAGCCACAGCAGGCATATCATACCGTCTGGGCCAAGACGAGCGAGATATGGCCTGATGAGAAGGCGTTGCTGTTGATCGAGCGGGACGAGATGGCCCCCGACTCCTATGGGTTTCGCCGCTATCAGAGCATCTTCGTTGTACGGGATGACCACCTGGCGAAATACATGGAGGACATGGGGCCAGCCCATCTCTTCCTTGCGTCGGGCTTTGACATCCCTGGCGGAGACCCTGGGAACCCCCTGGGAGCGTGGGAAGAAACCGTAGGGTCGTTGAGAGAGTGGGCAGACACATTCCGAGAGTGGCTAGCGAAACGGCGTATTCAGAGGGAAGTACCAGACCTCATCAACGGGTTCTATGACCAAGTGGAACAGGAACATCGAGCCAAGAGGCGCATGTCGCAATCTGGCCCGTTGTTCACAATAGAAAGAAGGTAGCCATGGTTGAAAAGCTCATCGAGGATACCGTCACCCTAGAGCCAGGGGATATTCAGAAGGGCGACTATATCCGACGGCCCCAGGCTGAGACTGAGGAACGGCCTGAGCAGGCGGGCATGGTCGTCTCCGACCTAGAGTCCGCGGGGTATACCTACATCTATGACACCCTCTCTCGTGAGGCGTCCCTCTGCAACAACAACATGTTGGCGAATCAACGTGCCCTGCGCCGTCCTGACGGGACCCTAGTGTTCACGCTTGACAAACCTGCCGTCCCTCCGTGGCGTGGGTCTATTAGATGTTTCCTACATCAAGAGGGGCCAGACCGCGCCCTGTACGATTCTATGGGGTTCCCTGTGTGCCGTAAAGCCACATTGCCCAATCAGTTCCAAGCGGACAACCACGCTCGCAACAAGCATAGAGACGAGTGGAACGCCGTTCTTGCGATGCGGGAGAGCGCAGACAAGGCCGAGGAAAGGGCTGCACAGCGAGCCATTGTGAAGGCAATGACGGGTGGCAATGTCGAGGTCCTACCCCCATCACCGGCGGCCCCCATTGACGTTCTGCCTGCCACCGCTGAGAGCAATACGAGTGGCCCCCGTGGTGTACCGCAGCACACTGTCGAGATGAAAAAGGTGGGCAAGCGTCACTATGGGGACTGTTCCTGTGGGGTGCGATTTTGGAGTCCAACTGAGGCCCAGGTACTCGTGAAAGCCAAGGCCCATGAGGAGGGGCATAGTGTCAATGGGGACTTCAAGGAACCCATCGCGGACATGGTTCCCGCGGACGCAGGGTAACGTTAGGCACAGAGATGAACGTCGATGTCACCAGTCATTCAAGCGCGCACAAGGGAGCAACTACGCGTAGCCGTTGGCTATAATCTGAATGTCCTCAAGCTGATTACCGCGGCTGCCAATGGTTCGACTACCACCTTCCTAACCGACGACCTCATTGGTGGTGCAGACGACCACAATGGGAAATGGTGGCTTGGCACCGATTCCCCGAATGATGGCACCCTGGCCCGTGTCGTTGATTCAACGATTTCATCGAATCAAACCACACTCACCTTATATCCTGCTGTGTCCTCGACGCTCAATAATGATACGGCGGAACTCTGGGAACAGAAATTCGATCCCACTCGTATTGAGGACTTTATCAACCAGGCGATTATTGCTGCCACAGGACATGCCTACGACCCCGTAGAGGACATCTCGCTACACGCCGACCGTGAGATAACACGGTTTGATATTCCCGCGAACATCTCCATCATCAATCGCCTCCAATATCGCTCCGCCGTCGCGAACGTTTCCGTCCATCTCATGGATAGGCTCTTTGATGAAACGACGGACGCGGACTTCACGCAAGCCTCCGATGACCAGGACAAGAAAGAGGGCGGGGCATCCTTACGCCTCACCATTGCGGGAACGGTCAGTGCAGGAGACTTCGTCACCGACTCGATCGATAGCCTCGATCTCTCCAAATACACACATATTGAGGGGTGGGTCAAAGCTACTACCACTCTGGCAGCTAATGACTTCGTACTGCGTCTGGATAGTGGGGTGGTGCAGGGTGACGCGACAGACCTGGAGATATTAAATGTCCCTGCCACTACCGCGGCGGACACGTGGACATTCTTCCGCATTGCTCTGGCAAATCCTGAAAGCGACACAGCGATTGTCTCCATCGGGTTAGAATACAACGCCAACCAAGCGGCTAACACCGTCTGGTTTGAAGATGTGCGGGCCGTCATAGCGGACAGTTCCGTGTGGACAAACCTGCCGACGCACCTGTGGGAGATAGATGTCAACGCTCGCGACCTCATCTTGAAGCAGGCGGGGCGAGATACAGCGGGATACAGCCTGCTGAAGATTGTGGGCGGGGACAAGCCTGCTCTGCTCACCGCCGATGGCAGTACCACAGAGATTGACGACACATACATCATACGGTTTGCGACTGCGCTGGCCCTGCAAGCGGCGGGGAACCCAACGGCGGTGACATGGCTGGCTCTTGCCGAGCAAGCAAAGCGCAACTTCCCCGTCATAGAGAATGGACGGATTGTAGAGTAACCATGCGCTTCGATGCCGGCATGACCGATGTGCCAACGGCGGGGACGGCGGTTGCGCTATCCTCAGATGCGGGTCTCGACGCTGAAGAGCGCATCCTGTGGGCACAGTTCAAGGGGAAGACAGGGAATACAGGAACTGTCTTCGTTGGCATTGCTGACGTTTCTGCGACCCATGGCTGGTCGTTAGCGAACGACGACGATATTGGCCTTACACTCAACCCAGGGGAGCATGGTGGGTCTATTAAACTAGGCGATATTAACTTCGATGCTGCGACGAATGGGGATGATGTTGAGTGGGCTTTGCTGCTGAAGTGACGATATGGCTCCTGAACGCGTAGTCAACGAAGGGGAAGTCAGCATCAATGCCTTTGCATATCCCCTAAAGGGGGGTGTGACATCGCACCTGTCTTCCATCTACCCCCCCAAGCTCGTCATTGGAGACACTACCAAGGATAGTGGGACGGGCCTCTCTGTGCATGCCATGTCGGACTGGCGTGGCGGGATTGGCCTATTCCAGTACGAACCAGGGCGGCCCGTAGACCGTTGCTGGTGGGCTGTGGGAAACATCAGGCATAAGGGGCATTTCTTCCTGGAGCCGTTGCCGACAGCGACGGCAGCTTCGACGCCTTTGCTGTCTGGTATCAAGATAGGGGAACTCGCCAATGACATCTATGCCAGTTTTGGCTTGCGGTTCCATAAGTACAACAACGGCACCGACGACTGGGGCAGCAGTCTCGTAACCCTGGCCGCCACTCCGACTGACATTCTCACGGTGCGGATGCCTGACGGGACAGTGTATCTAATTATTGCCCAAACGAATGACTACGACTACACCTCGGACGGCGCTGCCTTCACCCGCAGCACCAAGGACGTGAAGTACCTGGCCTTCTGGGACAATCGGCTGTGGGGCATAGACAACACAGGCCAGCTATGGTTCTCTATCACGCTTGGGACAGAGGTCAACGATGCCAAGCTGCCCGTCCCTGATGGCGAGGTGACAGACCTCTTCGTAGGCCCTCTTCCCAATGGTGAGCAGGGCCTTTATGCAGCGACCCAGACGGGCCTGTGGGTGCATGACCCTGCCAATCAGCGCTTCATTCAGACGGGCCTTGTCCTGCCCCGTTATGCTGGCAATGGAACAGGATGCGCCGTATGGCGTGGAGACATCTACTTCCCTGCTGGTCGGGGTATCTATAAGTACAGCGTAGGCAGTGGTGGGGCTGTTATCTCAGCCGTTGGGCCTGACCGCGAAAATGGCCTACCCGCCAAACAACAGGGCGATATTGAACTTCTTGTTGCCACACATAATGGCCTCATCGCTCTAACGCAAGGGGCCACTGGTGGCAACGGTATGGTCATGGAATATGATGGCCGGGGATGGGCGATGCTTTTCCGCTCTACTCTCATAACGACCCTTGACGTAGCCTATGCTGGTAGTGCGTATTCGACATACCGTCTATGGTTTCACGATGTCCTTGGTCGCATCTCATATCTCCCCCTCGCAACCAACCTGCTCAATCCCCTCGAAGTAACAACCCAGGACTACGGCACCATAGGGGAACTTCAGACCCCCTGGTTCACGGCTGCCCAGGACGAAGTGGACAAGCTGGCCGTGCGGTTGAGGGTGCAGGTTGACGGAGCATCTGCCGACGAAACAGTAAAGGTAGAGTACGGCACCAACTGGGACACCTCCACCTTCACCACGCTAGGCACCATTACAGCCGATGGTATCACCACCTACGATTTCCCCAACAGCACCACGCCAACGGGTACGGTGTTCCGAGCGATATGGTTCAAGATAACCCTGAGTCGTGGTGCCACGACCACAAAAACCCCAGATGTCCTCTCTATCACATTGGAATACCGTAAGAAGCTCCCTGCACTGTGGGGCCACACCTGCGAAGTGGAGATACGCGACTATAATGGCCAGAGTGCCAAGGAGATGCGCTCCAATCTCCTCACGGCCATCGAGAGTACCACCCTTGTTGAGTTCACCTTCCGCGATGACGATGGTGACACGCGTAATTTCTACGTTGATCTGGTGCAGGCGACAGGACTCGAACAAACGGGGCATAATGAAGGTGGTACATCCCGGCTCGTCATGGTGGAACGCTAATGGTTGTCAGGCAGCCTACGCTTCAAGTCCCTGCGAACTTCCCTGGCTCTCTGCCTGAGTACCTTGTCTTGCGTGCCCTAGAGAAGCTGGGCAAGCGTGACGGCGTGGACTTCAGTTTCCAGCACTCGCTCATGGGCGGGCGCTTAGACAAGGGTGGCGTCATTATAGACTTTCTTTTCTCGAACCCACCCGACCTAGCGATCAATGTTCAAGGCAGCTATTGGCACTATGGTCTAGGGCCAGAAGTGAAGGCTCGTGATATAATCGCTAGAGAACAGCTAGCGGGGCTGGGGATAACACTTATCTTCATTGACGAGGACGATATCATGGCCGATGTGGCCTTCTACGTCAGACAGGCACTACAATACAAGGACTTGAGCCGACTCGGAAGGGGCTAAAACTATGCGAGCGAAGAAGCACAGCAAGGCACACAAGGGACGAAAGGGGCGGTAGCGAATGCCAGCAAAGTCGGAGAAGCAACGCAAGTTTATGGGTGCCGAGCTTCAGCGTAAGAGAGAGGGTAAACAGACTAAGACGGGAATGGCAGAGCAGCAGCTTAAGGACTTCGCCAAGAAGCCAGCGAGGAAGCGTGCCAACAATGCCAAAAAGTAATCCTGACAAGCCCACCAACACGACCATACACGATATCATTGGCAAGGACGCGGCTGAGGCGATCTTTGATGAGGTGAGGGACACATCACCTCGGTATCTCGTGGTCATTTGGACTGTGGGTGAGCAAGATGGTCTCCGCTGGCAGAGCACGAGTATGACCGATGCGACGTTCGTGTATATGCTGGAGGCCACGAAACACGAGTTTCTCAATCAGGATGCCGCCGATGAATAAGGTGAGCCATGAACGGCCCAGGCACTCATCTCACCGTAGATGCCTTGACCCAGATGCGCTTCACGCATCCCTACCTGGTGCGCTTTCTGGAGGACTTGGTGCGTCTGGTCGGGATGCACCTCATCATGGGGCCGAACGTGATAGGGGAGCGGAGGAAGTGGGACGGATGGGTCGTACTGGCGGAGAGTCACGCTGCTATCCACGTTCACGGGGATATGTGCCACATGGACTTATTTTCCTGCCAGCGGTTTGATGTCGAGGTCCCGCTGGCGTTCATGCGCCATCGGCTGAAGCTATCGCAGACGAGGACGGCAGTGCGAGAGCGTCCCATGCTAGACCCGATAGGAGGTAGTGATGCTTGATCTACTGATGAGGTTCCTGCCGGCAGACAAGCGGGCGCTATTGCAACTCGCGATGAGGATGTCGGACAAGTTGGATACCGCCGAAGAGCGCCAGAAGGTGGCGGAGTATGGCCTCGCAGCGTTCCGAAACGACGGCAAGATTTCCATAACTGAGTTCACGAGGCTTGGGAAAATGATGGGCATATTAACGGCACCAAAGCGCAGGCCGGCCGCTGTTGTCAGTAAGGCAGAAGAATGAGAGATGCTTTTGCCAGTTTCATCATTGCTATTGGGGATGCCACTAAAGACCTCGTAAGCCGTATCAGGCCCAACATCCTCGCAGCTATGGCTATTGTCGGCATACTGGGTATCGGCAT
>Ga0114899_1002018_pt1 | contig 11233 bp, 17 predicted proteins | sample MalvireepMed_215_FD_83497 | JGI IMG/M metagenome (GOLD analysis project Ga0114899, IMG submission 83497) | Marine viral communities from the Global Malaspina Expedition - Malaspina viral metaG DeepMed_215 | ecosystem: Environmental > Aquatic > Marine > Oceanic | place: Mediterranean Sea... | reverse complement strand
TACCATGTTCCACCGGATCCGCGTGGGTTTGAAGACCACTTTGACGTTGATGGCCGGCGCTTTTTCGCCTGGCACTTCCTCGACCGGACCACTCATACGGGAGAATTAACCGTGGATTTGATCGCGGCCTGGGCGGATCCGGACGCCTTCAATGTGAAACACCCGCGCCATACCTGGTCCTATATCATGATCTCCTTCAAGAACCGGGAGCATTTACGGGAACGCTGCAGCAAGAATGCCCCGAAATACATTATCCAAAAGGGGAAATCTGTGGCGGTGGTCGATCCGGCGAGCCCGCGGTCAACACAGGAAACGATTCTGGCGAAGATAGGAATATGAAAACACGGGAAGAAATACAAAATGACTACTGGGCCGGCGCGGAGATTGAAGACCACCGCTTCCACCACCTGAACCTCGAGCGCAAGAGCTTGTTGCAGGGGGTCTGGGCCAAGCTGGAGGCCGCCAGCGAGTCACCCACCGAGGCGGACCAGCAGCTTGTTGCGATGGCCATTTATAATATGACGAACGAGGAGGCGGCCGCCGCGGAGCCTGATTTCGATTTCCTGCGGGCGCGGGCCACCGAGAGGGGACTGGGGGAAATGTCCCTTGGCGCCGGCGCGGAATTCTCGGCCGGCTTTGCCAGGGACATCGCGGCCATGACCGCCTCCGCAACCAAGCTGGCTGGAGATGACGAGTGACAGTTGGTGGCGAGGCGCTGTTTCCCTTCCGGGCGCGGTGGACAACCGCCGCCCTGGCGGCCGGTCTCTCGCTGTCAGAAATCAGGGAAATCCACTTTGTCCTTCTGCTGCAGATTGTCGGATGCCACGCCCAGGCGAATGGCGCCAAGCTGGTCTGGGCGGACCTGGTGGCATCGGAGCGGGAGACTTTACGAACTACCCTCGATAGTTTAAAAGAACCGCCATGGCCTCATCCGGATTTAAAATTAAAGTTGGGCTCGACTCTACCGCCGCCGAGCGAGGGCTGGCCAATATCGGACGAAGCGCCAAGAAGCTGAACCGTTCCATGGGGCGCCTGGCGGGCAAGGGGCTGAAGCTTGCCACCGGCATCGGCGCGGCCACCCTGGCCATGGGCGTCTTCGCCGGAGTCAAGTTCATCAAGGACTCCAGCAAGGCGGCCGCGGATTACGAGAAGATGGCCCTTGGTTTCAAGGGGTTTTTGGGATCCGCGGAAAAGGCCGCGGAACGCATGAGGGCGATTGAAAAGATGTCCATGGCGACGCCCTTTGAGCCGAAAGAATTGGCGGCCGCCTCAAAGAAGCTGCAAGCGATGGGCGGTGATGCCGCCGCCATAGGCGAAGGTCTGGAGATGGTGGGGGATGCGGCGGCGATGACCGGCGAATCGCTGGACGTTATTGCCCGCAATGTCGGATTATTATTCCAGGGACTGACCGCGGGGGGAGAGGTGGGGGAGGCCACCAATATGCTCCAACAAACCGTGAAGGGATTTGCGGCGGTTAAGGGGGAAATAACTGACACGGTGGCGGCTATGAGGAAAGGTGATAGGGCGTTCATGAGTTCGGCGGAGGCCTTGAAACTCATCCAGAAGGGATTTGTTGAAACCAAAGGGGGAATGGCGGACCTCGCCAATTCTTTCGGGGGCAAGGCTTCCACCATGCTGGGGCACCTGGATCTTCTAAGGGTAGCTTTTGGAACGGGTATCAATAGAGGACTGGCGGAAGGACTCGATGCCATGAATACGAAGCTGCCCGAATGGTTAGAGGCGTCAAAGGCGCTGGGAGACTCCATCGGCCTGGGGATTGCGGAAGCCATCAAAGGAAATACCGAGTTGCTAGAATTGCAGATGGCTTTCTTGATGCAAAAGCTCGCCCAAATTGGCGGCGCGGTTTTTGTTCAGGCGCTCGGCGGCGTGTTCCGGACCCTTATTCCGGACCTGATTGAAAAGCTGTTTGATATTCCCGGGGTCGAACCCCTTATGGCGCTCGGCCAACCTGGCGCTTATTTGGGCTTGGCTGGCTTAGCTGCCCAAAAATCAGAAATCCCCAGGGTTCCCCTAGAACAAATAATTGAACAGGCCGGCGAGGTGGTGGGCATCACAGAAACCGCGGCCAAGCTGGAGGCAATGTTAAAGGAAATCAAGATGACTAACTTCATTCTGTCGAATACCTCCATGAAACATGACAAGGAAGGCGCCGTGAATGCGGTTTACGAGAGCCTAGTCTACATCAAATAGGACCATGGCCTACACGCAATACGGCCCGCCGGAAGCGGGCGACTGGGTACCACAAGCGGATTTCCAGGCGGAACAATCGAAAGAGGGCGGCTGGACCGCCACCCAGTCCTACCTAATTTCCCGGGATTCAATTGATCTGGAAACCTTCCAGAATGAATTCCGGGTCGGCCGGCCAATTGAAGACCTCTATCCGGAGATCGAGGGATTTTGGCGCTTCCTGGGGCTGGCGTCCATTCCCCGGGTCCAGCACCAGACCGGGGACTATTCCCTGATTTCGGTTAAGTTTGCAGGATTCACGGGGCCATCCGGCCAGGGAACCGATCCGGCGGTTGAGGATGTGCCGGAGCCGGTCCCAACCTATACCCTCCGCGGATCAATTACGGAACGGGACATCCTCCTCCATCCCAAAGTGGTGGCGTTGGCGGCGCCTAGAGACAAGGAAATCCTGCGGCTCTGCAAAACCGGAAAATATGTCTATCAGGACGGCACCGGCATTTGTACCCACCCGGAGGATGAGGAGGGGAAGGAAATATTTCGGCCGATTCCAATCCAGCCAACCGCGGGCGATGCCGAGGACTTCGCCATCCAGATTGCCAACGGCCTCCATACCTACAAATTTCCCACCTTTATCTGGGAAAAAACCTGGGAATCCACCGAGGGAATAAATCCGGCTGAGATAGACAATCTCGGACTGAAGGACGTTCCGGATGGTGACTTTCCCATTCTGGCCGGCAACCGGAATTGGATGCTGGTAAACGCAACCCAGGAACAGGATGGCCTGAAATTCCGCAACTCAAAGGACTGGGAAATCTCAGACCGCGGCGGGTGGGATGCCCTGCTTTATGAGTTATGAGCAGCACCGAACTGGCAATCCGGGCGCCCGGCATCCTCCGCGGAGACCGGGCCTTGCGGGAATATTCGGAGGATGTCCGCAAAGCGATTATTGAACTGGCGAGTGGCCGGCCAGCCTCTTCCACCCGGCAGGTCTTCACTTCGCCCTACTGTCCGCTCACTCCCCACTTCCTCCGCGAGGAAGCCAGCCAGTGGAAGGTCCAATGGCGGCCGGGGTACGTGTACCAACTTTACCCGGTGAGCCCGGGGACTGGCCCGGTCATAGAGTATGAAATTTACATCGGCGCCACCGCCCTTTCGGCCTCAACCGCCCCGGATTTGGACATTGATTTGGGGGATTTCATCTACCTTCACTTTGAAACTGACGGCCAGGGCCAAATCCAAGAGATCAGCGCCGGCATATCCGCGGAAATCGTGGCGCTGGGGTCCGCCCAGGATTCAACCTTTAACGTCCTACCGGACGGGGACGGCTCCGGCACCACTGACGGCGACTACTACGTGCTTCTGGGCCAGGTGGAAACCGTGGATGGCCTGGCGTCCATTTCCAAGGCCGGCTGGCGTGGGAATTTCTGGTGGAAAGCGGGCTGGAATGCCCTGGAGAACGTGGGATCCGGCGAGAAAATCTACAAGGACTACTACGTGCCCACCGATAAGAAGCGCCTCCGCACCCTGATCGAGAGGGCCAGCGACCACCAGATCAATATCAGCCAGGTCGGCACTGATGAAATCCGGATCGAGGGGAACGGGAACGATTGCACAATCCTGTTCAAGGACTCCGGCGGCTATACGGTGGGCACGCTTGTCTTCAAGGATGGGCTGCTGACCTCGCCCACAGATGATACTGACATCCCGGTTGGCTCCTAAAGCGGGCTTGTAAAGATTTCCGAAACAGGTTAAGTGTGATCCATGGCAACGCTTTCAGATGTCCAGGCCAATTACGGCGTTTTTGGTGACGCAACTCCCATTTCCCTGGCCGGCACCAACAAGCGCCGGATCGGGCGGACCCAGCAGAGAGTGAGCTACGCGGGGGCCAATGTCCTTTACCGGGTGGAACTGACTGCCACCGCGGCGGCCGATGTGGCCACCATCAGCGGGACGACTGGCGCCGTCACCCAGGACAACGGGACGCCGGACGTGACCCGCTGGACCGGGAACACCGCGGACCTGGCTGCAAAAGACTTTGAAGGAGTAACCATCCTGACATCCGCCACCCTGTTTTCTATCCTCATTGAAGTGGGCTCCGGCAATGACAAGTACATTGCTCTTGCTTCCAGCCAGAATTTCGCGCCGGACATCCCCGAAATGCAAGCCGGCTTCACCACCGCCTTCCTGGCGCCCACCGGCGGATATGCCGGCACCTTGGCGGATTTACAATTCACCTGGGAGGATGACAGCGCCTCAATCGGGGGAGTCGTCACAGTAACCTATTGCGGAAAGTCCGCCTGAACCATGGCCACAACACCATTCACAGTAAACATCACAGCCGACGTGGCGGATACCGCCATTGAAGGCCTCCGGGTAGGCCAGGAATTCACGGTCTGGATCCCCACCGGCGGCACCATGGGCGGCGCCACCATCACCATCAGCGGGGATTCTGACGCCGATGCCACCACCGCGGCCCTGCCCGGCGGGACCATCACGGCGGCGGACACTCAGAAAGTTTTCACCAATCCCTCAACCGAGGGCCGCTGCTGGTATAAAGTGACCGGCTCAACCGACCCGGATTTCTACATTGTAGTTACCGGCCTGGTCTCACGCCGCGCCAACTAGCGCCATGAGTGAATTTGCCGGCCGCATATCGAGGCCGCGCCCAGAGCGGGCGGGCGTTTGCGATGCCACCCGGCTGGCCACCCGCCTCCCGAACGGCCTCCCTCCGGCCGCGGAGAATGACTATTCGCTCTCGTTCAATGGGGTGGATCAGTATGTAGATTGCGGTGATCCCATAATTACTGGCACTGGCGACTTCACATACTCAGCGTGGGTCAAACCTGATGGTTCTGGTCATTCCGCCATCGGCGGCAACTACGGGTCAGTCAACACAAGTGGCGTGCAGTTTGCTTGGAACACAAATTTTAAGGTCTATATAGGGGGTTATGTTAGTGGCGCGATCAGTTGCCCCGCTGGCTCATGGTACCATGTTGCGGTTACGAGGGCGTCTGGAACCGTGACTGTTTATGTTGACGGGGTGAGTGATAACACAGGCACCTTGTCGGGCAGCATCGGTGACGCCGCGAATTTCTTCATTGGCACCAATTCTTCTGGCACAGAAGAATTTAAAGGCGAGATAGACGAGGTTTCAATCTGGTCCGCCGCCCTGTCCGCCGCGGCCGTGGCCGCCGTCTACAATTCCGGCCGGCCCATTGATTTGAACTATGGCCGGGGGGACTACGCCAACTCCGCGGACCTCGTGAGCTGGTGGCGTATGGGAGACATCAATCTGGGCGGGGGTGAAACCGTGCCCGATGCGGCGGGATCCAATGACGGGACGCTGGAGAACGAGCCGGCCTATACCGTGGACAACCCGCCGAACTATAGCAACTGGGCACTGGGACTGGATGGGGTTGACCAATACGGAGCATCCGCCGGCGATGCGACCCTGGCTACGAAGTCTTATTCCTTCTGGGCTAAGAGTGGTGAGGCGGGAAAAAATCCGGTATTTGACCATGGCGACACGCATATTGGGGCTTTCTATTTCAATTTTTCCGACAATCGGCCGTTTCTCTACCTGAATACAGGAGGGTGCTGGCAGTACTGGGACGATACTCCCGGTGGCAAGCAGGACGACGAAATTTTCCATCATTGGGTTCTCGTGATTCACCCTGACCCATCAGATGCTCTGCTGTACTGCGACGGAATTCTCCAAGGCGTGGATTCCAACTCCTCTGCCGCATCTGCTGCGGCCTACACCACAGGAATCCGCATAGGTAGGGGAGGTGGTAGCCACTTCGACGGCTCCCTAGACGAGTTCGCTGTATTCGACGGCGAGCTGAGCAACGCCCAGGTGAATGAAATCTTCCGGGCCGGGAAGCCGGGCACCCTGGACGGGATGAACCCGGAACACTGGTTCCGGATGGGCGAGAACAATTCCGGCACCGGCGACTGGGTGACGGATATGGGCTCCGAGAGCGACGACCTGGCCCTTTACAACTCGCCCACCTTTGAGCGAAGCGTCCCGGCGGCGGATGCGTCTTGGAATTATCGCAGCATCGGATTCGATGGCGTCGATCAGTACGTTGACCTCGGCACCAGTAGCACGCTCAACCCGGCAAACATCACAATTGCGATGTGGGTGAAGCCGGCCGCCCTCACTGACTGGGACTACTTATTCACCAGAGGGCAAGCTGATTACAATGAGGCTTACCGATTTGAGCTAGGCGCCACCAATCTGTTCTGCAATTTTGGGAACGGGTCCAGCAACGATAGCATTTCCAAGGCCCATGGGATGTCCAATGATACCTGGTATCACGTTGCGTTGACCTATGACGGCGCCACCGCCACGCTATTTGTGGACGGCGCCAGCATCGGAACGGAAAGCATTTCCATTGTTATGGAACAGGCCAGCCGGACCACAACCATCGGCCAACCCCTGACCGGGGCGGGCGATTACTTCGAGGGCCACATTGATTCCGTTGGCTTGTGGAGTAGCGCCCTCACGGCCGGCCAGATTCTGGAAATCTACAATGGCGGAATCCCCTTCGACCTGAGTGGATATTCCCCGGCGGCATGGTACCGAATGGGCGATGGTGACAACCCAGGCGGGACAACCATCACAGATAGGGCCGGCCAAAACAACGGAACAACTGAGAACTCCCCAACCTGGTCATCTGATACACCATGAACACAAATATTTTCGTAATCGTGCCGGCGGCAACGGTCCCCTCGATTGACTATTCCAAGATTCTGGAGACATCCGCGGAGACCCTCCGCTGGAACCTGGCCGAAACCGCGGTGGTGGTCAATTTCTACGCCGGTCCCACTCCGGCCTTCCTCGATGGCCTGACCCAGTACACTCACACGGAGTGCCTGGAACTGATGCACGGCCCGGATTGGACGAATCCGGATCCCGGCCCCTAATGAGACGCCGAATTAGAGAAGTCCACTTCTGGCTTCTGGTCGCCGGCTTGTGGCTGGCCTTCATCCTGCTGAGTCTCTGGCACAGCCGGGGCGGATAGTCCCTTGCCATCGCCGCCGAAATCAGGTAAGCATTCCCCATGAAATTCTCGCTATTCCTCCTAGTGGTGGCGTGCCTGGCGGTGGCCGGCTGTGCTGACCTCCCCGGGGCGCTCACCATCAGGGCGAATCCCTCCGGCTCGATCACCATCGGCGCCACCATCGAACCAGACAAGTAAATGCCCGATCCCCCACCCCCAACCCCACCCGCCGGCGCCGATATGAAAACTCTCCTGATCTGGGTCGCGGCCCGGTGGGGAGGTGGCGCCGTCTTTGGCGTCATTGCCATCGTAGGCCTCGGCGTAGTCTATAATGATATGCGGGCAGACCGGGACGCGGACCTTGCCTACCGCGCCCAGGAGACCGAGATCAATGTCACCACCGCGGAAATTCTGAAGCGAATGGAAGTCCGCCTGGCGGACATCGAGACCAGGATCGAGAACTGATTTTCCAGAGGCAGGACCATAGCAGGGCCGCCCAGGGGAAACTCTGGGCGGCTTGCTTTTGGGGCCTGAGGCCTGGGAAGGGATCTCCGGAAAAATAAAAATCTTCCGGAGATAGATCCAAAGGGAGCCTTTTGGGTTGACCCAATTGCCGCTGCACTGTAGCCTCTCCGGTGCTATGAAAACGATGGAACTGTGCAGGGACTGGTTTGTCACAAATCAAGCCGGAGACAACGAATTTGACTATCTTTTACGGGAGTTAAAGGTCGGGAATTCAGACGGGGAGCGGGAATCAATAGAGGTTATCTGGATTGATTTGGTAAAAATACAGATCCTTTCACCATGAAAAGCCAGTCCGAGCTGATTCTACAGGTTCTGCAGCGTCGGAAGGGTGCATGGGTGGGCCTGACCACCTTGGCCAAGGCTAGCGGGAGTCTCTCCCCCGCCACCCGCATCTCAAATCTGAGGGCGGCCGGCTACCGGATAGAGAATAAACAGGAGAGGGTCCGCCGGAAGTGTGGCCTGGTGGTGATGTCATCCTATAGACTACTGGAGGAGGACGCCTGATGGCCGCCAAGAAAAGACGCGGGCGCCCGCTCGCCAAGGACAAGCGGCAACCTCTCCCCTTCCGCATGAAGGGCACGCTGATAGAGAAATGCCGGCGTAAAGGGCGCGAATGGCTGGAACGGCTAGTAAAGGAGGCCCGATGAGACATCCATACGAGCATCAAAAGCGGTCCCTCGGCCCGCTATTCGAGGACCGGCCCACCGAGTTGGCGATTCGCCGGGTGGAGGAGGCCAACACGCCGCATCCCCTGGACCTTGCAGAAGCGGACGCCATCCAGACCCTGGCCGGCCTTCCGGAATTAGTAACCTCGGAGGCCATCCTGCCGGACCTCTCGATCTATGGTTTCAGTGACAACCGCGCCATGGGTCCGCTCATGCGGCGCCTGATAACGAAGCGCCATCTGACCCACACTGGCACATTCCGCGAGACGAAGCGCCACGGCTCCCACCGGATGCCGCGGCCGGTCTATCGGAACGAGAGGGCATGACGCCGTTATTGGGTTGACATCTAAATGGTCCTTCCCTAAGCTCAGGAGCTATGATTGCAGAAACAGTGTGCCGGGCCATCGCCCGGGTGAGAATCAAGGAAGCCATCCGGCGCCAGGCCACCATCAGGCCCGGCGAAACCATGTTTGACGGCGTTTGTCCGGTTCAATACGGCCTCGCCGGCGCCCGGATCCCCACTGTGGCGACCATCCGCCGCCGAGTGGAGGCGCTGGAGAGGTGGATTGACTCCGAACTGCCAACCCTGAAACCATGATTGAACGTCAAATCTTCACGCTCGTGTGCCAGGAGTGCGGGCGGGAAGTCCCCGCGGATCGGCCAGTCTGGGGCCAGGAGTACCCCAATACCCCCGGCTCGCCGGCGGTCCCCTTCTGTAACGAGGCCCACCGCACCCGATACATCCGCGACTTCAATGCGGAGAGGAAGCGATTTCTAAAAACTCTGGGCACTGGGTAGATGCCCGGAACTAGCCGGCGCCGTCATGGGCTTTCACATCAGGCGGCGCCGGCGCTACCCCTTTAAAACCATGGATTTAATACCGATTATTCTGCTGGAACTGATGATGCTGGGCGCGGTGATGGTGCTCATGACTGCCCGATGGTAACTTATTCACACAGTCCGGATTACACCCGTTGCATGAAGTTATAGGATATTGTTGATAACCAGTGGATAAGGCGTGAATAAGGCGCGAATAAGATGTGGTAAGTTAGAATAACTTGGCCCGATGCGAGCTATCCCCAACCTATTACCGGCCTATTGCCAGACTATTCCCACCGGCAAGCGGCTGGCGCTTAGTCAGTTGAGTGCGAAAATGGCCACTTATTGGCCCTATTATTAAGAATAAAGCTTTTGAAAATTAATCCAATACTAGCAGGAGCTGCCGATTCCCTGGCCCCACCGGATACCAGGCCGATCCATGAGTGGGCCGCGGACAACGTGCAACTGGTGGGTGGCAAGGGCGCCTTCTTTGATCCTGACGCCGTGCCATCGCAACGCTTCGCCTTCGACTGGATAAGCAATCCGGACATCCGCAATATCAGTCTGGTCTGGCCGACCGGCTTTGGGAAATCCGTTTTTTTCGAGGCTTGGATCGCTCACACGGTGGCCGAGAATCCCTCCGACGCCCAGTTCAGCCACCAGACCGACCGCCCGGCCAGTCAGTGGGTAGAGAAAAGAGTGATTCCCACCCTGGAAGCGTGCCCAGCGACCGCGCCCATCATGCGGACCACCCACCGTCACAAGAAACGCAAGCTGGAATTGGTGCTCGCCAACGGATGCACCCTCTATTTCGGGGGAGCGAATATGCGCAACCTGCAGGACAAGTCCCTGCCCATCGTGGGAGGCCAGGAAGTCTGGGACTGGCCGGCCAATGGCGCCATTGCGGAGGCCAAGGCCCGAACCCATGACAGATTCGACGAGAAATGCGTGTTTTGCGGCCAGGGAGGGGTGGAGGGGAGCGAGTTCGAGGGCGAATACCTCGGCGGGAGCCTCTTCACCACCGGCTATACTTGCCCAGGATGCAAGGAGGAAACGCCCTACATGCCGAACACGGCGGATCCGGCCGGCGATTTTGAAAGTGTCATGCACTGGAACAAGGATATGGCCGCCGCGGACCAGGTGCCATGGGAGCGCCTCCTGAAGACGGTTCGCTACGTCACGCCGTGCTGTGGCCGGAAGATGCGCGACACGCCGAATAACCGGCGCCGGCTGGCCATGCGCCAGGTGCTCATCGCCTTGGATGACCATGAGGGCATCCCGGGCTGGGTATCGCATAGCGTGCCGGTCCTGGCCGCCCACTGGGTCCCCTGGAGTAAGTTGGTGGTTCAGTATCTCCAAGCTCGCAGGGCCGAGATGGCGGGCGATACAAGCAAGCTGCGGGCCTTTGTCATGAAGCGCCTGGCACGTTTCTGGTCTGAGCGCCCGGTCACGCCGGTCCTGAACCTCGACGCCGGAGAGCCCTATTCGAGGAGTGACTACTTCCCGCCGTCCGGCGAGCCCGCGCCGCGGTGGGAGCGCGAGGCCTTCCGCTTCATGGCCATCGACGTCCAGGGGGACCACTACTGGTCAATCATCCGGGCCTGGCGCCTCGATGGGTCCAGCCGGCTCCTCTATGAAGGGCGCCTGGCGTCCATGGAGATTGTCCGCGAGACGCAACGGCGGTTTGAAGTGAGCAATGAGAACGTGGGCATTGATTGCGGATATGAGCCCGAGAGGGTAGCCAATGCCCGCTGGAAATACCGCAAAGAGGTAAGGAGGAACGGGAAAGTGGTCGGATTCTCCTGCTGGGTCATGCTCAGAGGGGACCGGGCCGAGAGTTTCCCGCATCACGAGATCCGCGGGCGTCAGAAAATCAAGGTTCGGAAGGTGTATTCTCCCGCCCTAAGCATGAAAACCAGCGAGGGTACACCATATCAAGTGGTCAAGTTCTCAAATCTGATGGCCAAGGACGCCTTGGCCGCCATGATGGCCGGATCCAGGCCGTTCGGC
>Ga0114899_1002017_pt1 | contig 11234 bp, 13 predicted proteins | sample MalvireepMed_215_FD_83497 | JGI IMG/M metagenome (GOLD analysis project Ga0114899, IMG submission 83497) | Marine viral communities from the Global Malaspina Expedition - Malaspina viral metaG DeepMed_215 | ecosystem: Environmental > Aquatic > Marine > Oceanic | place: Mediterranean Sea... | reverse complement strand
GTCTTTTGGCATCCATTCTTTAATTGATACTTGATCTATTTCACTCTTGGTATCATCGAAGCCTAAAGTGTAGGAGAACCCAGAGCAGCCTCCTCCCTTCACACCTACACGCAGAAATACTTTACCTAAGTCCTGCTCTCTAACTATGCGCTCCATTTCAATAGCGGCTCTGTCACTCATCATTATCATTTTGATTGGTAATCCTTTATTGCACTCTTAATAGCGTCCTCTGCTAGAACACTACAATGAATCTTAACAGGAGGTAGACTCAACTCTTTAACAATTTGCGAATTGTTTATTTTCCTAGCCTCATCCAGGCTCTTACCCTTAATCCATTCAGTAGCAAGACTACTCGACGCAATAGCCGAACCACACCCGAAAGTTTTAAATTTAGCATCTACAATCCGATCTCCTTCCACCTTAATCTGGAGCTTCATTACATCTCCGCACTCTGGGGCTCCTACAACCCCAGTACCTATCTGCACATCATCCTTATTAAAGGATCCTACATTTCTAGGGTTATTGTAATGGTCTAATACTTTAGCACTATAAGCCATCTTGTACCTCTGATAACTGCTCATTAATTGTTATCCAAGGCTCTTCTGCTTCGTCTAACGCTCTAATTGCGTCCACGGGACACGCAGGTTCACAAGCATTACAATCAATGCACTCATCTACATGAATAAACATGGGAAGATTTTTATACTTCTCTTGGGGCTCTACCTCATAGATGCAGTCTACAGGACACACATCTACACAGGCAGCATCCTTAACACCTACACACGCTTCTTGAATTACAAATGTCATGCGCCACAATCTCCTCCAGCTATGCTACACATCTCACCCGTACTAACCTCTTCCTCAAAGTCCACCGTCTTCATGTACTTGGTGATGTTCTCATCAGTTAGAGCAATAGCTTCAAGAGGCTCACCTTCCTTAGCACCCGCTCTATAGACTGTGAGCCCTTTGAGGTAAGGAGCATAATCCAGAGCCGCTTGAGAGAACTCTTCTGGGGTTGCGTGTGCTGGGAGATTGATCGTCTTAGAAATGCAAGAATCAATATACTTTTGGATAGTTGCTTGTACTCTTATGTGGTCATCAGGGGATATATCGTATGCTCCCACAAAAGGCTCTAACGGAAGACCAAGCTCATACCACTCTTTAAACAGAGGGTCTACAACTAGTTTCTCTTTCCAAATATTGTTATGACGATAACGCCGATTATACATAGCAGCAAAGATAGGCTCAATCCCTGAACTAACCCCGTGAAGCATAGAGATAGTACCACAAGGAGGGATAGTGAGCATAACAGCATTTCGAATCCCGTGTCGCTTGATAAGCATTCTAATACGAGCGGGGAGAGTTTTCGCAAAATCTTCATCTAAGTATTTCTTGTAATCAAATTCGGGGAAGGGATTTTTATCCCTAGCAAGGTAGATAGACATCTTATAAGCTTCATCTCTGATAGTGGCGAACAGCCTCTCTAGGAATTCCAAGCACTTCTCGTCTCCATAAGTGAGCCCAAGCTTAATGAGCATATAATGCAGTCCCGTTACGCCAAGTCCTACCCTACGAGACTTCTCTGCGACCCTTTTACAAGTATCAGTAGGAAACTTATTAATAGTAAGAACATTATCTAAGAACCTAATCCCTGTACGAACTGTACGAGCCAACCGCTTCCAATCGACATCAGTTTGATCATCCAATAAAAGATTACTAAGGTTAATATTGCCGAGACAGCAGTTCCCATAACTGGGGAGCGATATCTCGCCGCATGGATTTGTTGAATCAAGTCTCTCAAAGTAAGATACATTAGTATATTTATTAGCCAAGTCGATGTTATATATTCCAGGATCTCCAGATTCTACAGAGTTTTTCCAGATCATATCCCATAACTCCCGTGCCTTAATGTCTTTACGACCTAATCCCTTAAATGAATCTTTCCAATCTTTTTTGTGGAAATTATTAGCTCTCTCTAGCGCATCGTCTGCATCCTGGGCAATCACATAAATGATTTCCTCGTTGTTACGCAGCATCTCATATGAGTGATACTCCTTATTGTTAAAACTAAAGTACCAGTCCTCATCTAATTCAATAGCTTCCAAAAATCTATCTGTAATGGCTACGGAAATATTAAAGTTGTTAAGCTCACCTTGATCAAGTTTAACTGAAAGAAACTCCAAAAGATCAGGGTGTGTAACATTAAGAATACCCATAAGAGCCGTGCGGCGATTTTTTCCTGCTCGGACATGCTCACCTACCTCATTAATCATTTTTAGGACTGAGACAGCCCCTGGTGCTGAGTTCTTTACGCTTCCAATATCATCTCCTCTTGGACGAATCTTAGATACATTAAACCCTACGCCACCACCCGCGCAAGATATTCTATACATGTCGTTAACAGTTTTTCCAATGGAATCAACACTATCCTCTGGAATAATAACATAACAATTAAGCAGGTTATGATTCCCACGGTTACGACCAGCACCGTAGATAATTCTCCCACCTGGGATAAAGTCTCCCGAACCGACGATATCGTAAAATGCTTTTTCAATTTTTTCTTTTTCATCATCCGTCTCAGCAGAAGCTACTACTCTGGCTATCACCTTAGATCTTTCGGCCCATGTTTTTTCGCCAGGGTATGCGTATCGTGCTTCAAAAATTTCTTGTCCGATTGAGTTGAGTTTCGCTAGTGCCATATTATTTCCTTTTTAATTTAGTGCTTCCTTTGGACTTGATTATAGAGATTCTTCCCACAGAATCAAGATTAGATTTTAAGTATTTATTATGGGTTATAACGAAAATATCCTTGGTCTTCTTTATTTCTTGCAGTAGGGAGTAGAGACTATCAACCCCCTTCTCATCTAGGTTCTCAGCTATCTCGTCTAAGAAGAGGATGTTAGAATCAAACGAACTGTTTAGGATGAACAAATCCTTTAGAGCCATAAGAACGGCTAAATTAACCCTCCTTTTTTCTCCTCCAGACAAGGATATATACTGTGTCTGCTCTCCTCTAGAGGTTATCTTTTCGTTCAATTCTTCATCAAATGTTATAATGTAATGATTATCACAAAGATAGGATAAGTAATAATTAGACTTAGTGTTGAAGTAGTCTAAAACATTTCGTATAACATACTTAATGACCCCCTGCTCAGAGAATGCTTTCTCCCAGAACTTCATAATCTCATACATTATTTCTTGATGAGATCTCTTTTCCTCGGCTTCCTCTACCAAATTCTCCAAGTCTGTGATAAACTCGTCATATTTTTCTGCGTCCCTACATAAACTTCTATACTCTTCTAGCTGCATAAACTCGGTAGAAGACATGGGGATTGGATGGATCGACTCCTTTAGACTATCAATTTCTCTAAGGGATTCCTTAATCTCTGCTTTGCAAAAATCAAGGTCCCTATCTATCTCCTCCGTTGGAACAGTAGGCAATTCCTGATTACATTTATCACAAATAAAGGATATACCCTTGCGATTATCCTCTAAGTCTAGTTTCCTATCTTCCAGACTCCCCAACTGTCTCTCGTAAGCTACAATCCTCTGTAATTTTGTTCTCTCTTGTCTTTCTGCTTTAAGTATATCCTCTAGCGATAGACTTAGGGTGTACTCATCGTACTCCTTCTGATATTCTTCCTGAATCTTTACTACTTTCTCTTTCTTCTTTTCAATACTATCAATACTTCTCCTATGCTCCTTGATGATAGCCAACAAAGCCTTAGCCTCTTGATAGTACTTAGACTTCAAATGTTTTACAGATTTTCTATTATCTAGGATATAGTCCAGATTCAGAAAATTATTGATAATATTTCGCTTGTCCTCTGGTGAAGCGTCCAGAAAGTGGAAGCCGTTGTGCTGCCCAAAGAAAGAGGTACAGAGAAGGCTCTTGTAGTTACACCCTAAGAGCTTTTCAATTTCCTCCTGTGTTTTTGATACGGATTCCTTAGTTAAATTACTATCCCCTACAAATAGCTCCAAAAATGTTGGCTTTTTCTGTCTCTTAATAACTATACCATCGTTTAGGTGTAGCTCAACAGAACACTTCCTCTTATTCTTATGGTTTACTAGGGCTTCTTCATTACTCTTTCTGATGGTCTTGCCCGTTAACCCCCACATAAAAGCCTCTACCAGAGAACTCTTCCCAGAACCGTTGGATCCTCCTGCATCTTTGTTAATTCCTTCAATTAGCGTAATGCCTGAATAATTTTCTAGATTTATCTCTAGGTTTTCTATAGAGTAAAAGTTTTTAATTATGGCTTTCTTTATTTTCATTAATTTTATCCAAGCCTTCCATTAGCTGTTTTTTGTCTAACTCAACGGGGGAATTATCTACATACGCCTCCAGAACATCTCTAGTAAGGTCGAAAAGACTTGTAGCAGGGTCATAGTAATTCTCGACCTCCCCATCATATATGGGTTTATACTTTACTTCTAAACAATCAATAGGAAACATCCCTAACAAGTCCTGCGCTATAAGATGATTATCGGTATCTGATAACTTGCTAACATGGACTTGAACCACCTTAAAGTAGTCTGTATTGTTCAAGTCCTCCGCTGCCTCAGCAATATCGTCATAGTTAACAACGATATGCTTAGGACCATGCGTTACCTCTTTATATGTTACCTTATCTCCTTCTAAGATGGCATAAAAGTTACCCTTCCCAGACTCATTGAAGTTAGTGGTGTAGGGGGTCCCCAAACAGGTCAGCTTGATCCTGATCTCTTCTTCTTCCAGGTCAAGGGTTCGCTCATGAAAGTGGTGAATATGACCCAGCATACAAGAGTTACGAAACTCACGAAGAGGAATAGTGAAATCAGAATCACCAGCGGAATTAAGAGAACCAGAAAAGCCAAAGTGACCAAATACTCGATACCCTTTTGGGACACTTCTGAGAGCTTCGATAATGCGTTGTTCATTTTCATAATGTGGAATATATACCCTATTAGTTAAGTTGTCGGTAGTGGTATGGGTTATTATATCCACAACCCCAGCCTCGTTGAATAGGCTTAATGCAGTTACACCATCGTCAGCTTTTGTTTCGCTGTCATGGTTTCCTCTAAGGATAGTAAAGGAGATGTTTCCTTTATGCTCATCTAGAACCTTCTTAAGAGCCAACAGTACAGTAGGAGAAGGTTTTCTAGACATAAACACATCTCCCATAATGATTGCTTCATCAGGATTTTCTTCTTTAAAAATCCTACTCAAGCACTCGGTCTGTGCTGTAAGCAATCCTCTAATCTTGTTGCTTAAATGCAGATCAGTAATTACTAGCGTTTTCATAGTACTGGTTGCCCATCCTTAAATGTAATCAATTTACCGTCTCCAAAAGACTTACCTACCTCTAAATCAATAGCAAGAGGAACATCTAAATGTATATTAAACTTATCCCTTATATAAGGGTAATTAACTAATTCATCATAGATCAAAACTGCCAAAACCTCTAATTCTTCTGGAGGGGCTACTAGCTCAATACTATCGTGGACAGTAGCCACAATCCTAGAAGCCATCTTTAGGTCTTTCATTCTCTGGTGAAGGCCGACCAAAGACCCTAGAAGGATATCGGAAGCAGAGCTTTGAATAGTAAAATTCAGCCCCTGTCTTAGTGCCCTATTAACGACCGAACGATCTTTGCTGCCCACATCAGGTAGATTGCGCTTACGACCGAATATAGTGTAAGCATACCCATTATCTTTGATAAACTCATTAATAAACTCCATATATTCAAAAATACCAGGGTAGACATTCTGATAATTTTTGATGATTTTCTCGGCTCTCTTCATTGGGATTCCCATAGTCTCGGAAAGGTTGAAGGCACCTCCTCCGTAGACAATTAGGAAGGAAACAGTCTTGGCGATCTGTCTGTCATTTTTAGTGATCTTATCCTTATTGAAGAGAAGTTTAGCAGTATATGTATGGAGATCCTCTCCCTCGACAAAGGCAGTTTGCATCCTCCCTTCTTTGGCTATATGAGATAGGACGCGAAGCTCCATCGCTGCATAGTCTACTGTTAGAAACGACCACCCAGGAGGAGCCGTGAAAATGGATCTAACATTACTTTTCGTTTCACGGGGCAAAGTATGGAAAGATACGCCCATCGCTTCCTGGGCGTTGTACGCAGCGCATGAGAGCCTTCCTGTGGATGTACCGTCAAGACGGTAATCTACATACACTCTTTCCTCTTGATTGTAATCAATAGCTTTAAGAGTTCCCTCAATGTAAGTCTTTTTTATCTTCTCCGACTTACGCAAGTCCAAAAACCCTGTGAGGAATTTCTTGAGATCCTTAAGGCTTTTATTAGACTTTTCCTTTAGGATAGCCTTACAAATCTTCTTCCCCTCTTGTCTATATTGCCACTTACTCATCGAGTTGCTAATTCTTCGTTGACATACTCTAATAGCAGCTTTAAAGTAGGTGCGGATACGGATGGAGCCCCTTTGGCAGTCTTGTCAGGAGGATAGACTGCAAAGCTATCCTCCCTGGTGTATAAGATTTCAATTAGATCCTTATTAGAGGACAGGTTATCTCTCTTTAGGACTTCAGGAAATTCGTACAATTGGTCATTGTCCTCAATGTTCTTATCCTTTAGAGCCTTACCTACCTCGTCTAATTTCTCCCTATCTACCAGCATCCCCTCATACTCCATTTCAGCGAAAATGGAATTAGCCTCGGAAATAACTTCCGTAAGCAAGCGGAGTGTGGGTTTACCTAATTTCTCCTCAATAAGATGGAAGAGTTTTAGCGTAAAATAGGAATCCATAGCATTCCCCTCACAGCAATCCGACAAGGACATATTGGCCCAATCGAAGGTTTTAGGGTTATGGATGGTTAGCATGACTATATATTACAGGAGATGTGCCCATGAATTTCGAAGACAAACTCATATTAGCTCTCTTGCGGGAAGCAAAAAAAGACGAGGATGATCCCGATGTTGAGAACATATTTGGAGTTCCTATGAGGAAGGTTCCTAAACCCACTCAAGAGCAGTTGAAAAAGTGGAAAGAGAAGTGGAAAGTTAATAGGAGAGGTGGTGATAATCCTACAGAAGAGGATGAGTTCTATGGCTCTCTGCGGGGAAAGAAAAAACCAAAAACAGAAGATCCAAACGAGGTAGACGAAACAAATCTTCTAGAGCGTTAAAGACTCTCCAACTCCGTAGGGAAGTACAACTTCACCAAGTCCATCAAACTCTTAGGTAGGTTCTCATCTAACATATGGTGCATGATCTTAGTGTCCCACACATTCTTGGGATAGATCCCATGATTAATCAGGAACTTAAGATCAAACTTAGCGTTATGGAAGATCTTCTTGCTTGTGGGGTTCTCTAGCATCCTGCGTAACAACACCCACATACGGGCATAATGAGGTTCTCCCTTCTTAAAGGGACTGTCCTTATGGTCGCACGGGATTACAAAAGTTCCATCCTTATGAGAAATAGCAATTGTTTGTATAATATCCTTTTTGAAATTGAGTCCTGTTGTTTCAATGTCACACGCAATCTCTTCCTCATAATCCTTTAATTCCTCTTCTAGTTGTTCTACTTCTTCGATAGTTGTGAGGACTTTGTATGCGAAGTCCCCTCTGTCCGTTTTACCCAGAATGTATTTCTCGTAGGCATTCTTAATGTCTGTTTGGAATAGTAACTTGTGTCTTGGCTCCTTAATAACAGAATAAGGATGAAAAATAGGCACAACAGTACAAGAATGTCCATCAGGTGAAGTATACTCATATGATCTTCCTCTCTTATCTGTGATGCCGCTCTTCTTGATTAGCATCTTCATAGCTAAATTACCACAAACATACACTAGTTTGGGTTTTACTTTATCCACCGTAGCCTCTAAATGAGCCCTGCAAAGCTTAATGTTAACAGGGGACATATCAGCTTCTTTTACGCTCGGACATTTCACAGCCGCAGACTTTCTAAAGTCGTACTGAAAGCTATCTCCTATAACTTCTTCTTCCGCATCTGAAAAGGCACGAACTTTGCCAAATCTATATTTTAAAGAATCGGAAAGGAATAAAACATCACACGGGTCTAACTCATGGTAGTCCATAACCGAGTGTAAGGGTTTACTTTTCTGTAAAATAGAGCAGCCATCGCATAAAGGATTATCTGAACTGGACTTACAGGAGGAATATAACGACTCTAGATTTTTCATATCTCTATAATAGAAATGCTGATGGAATATTTAAACAACAAACAATTTGAAAAGACGATAAGGCTTTACTTGCTGGACAACAAAAAGCATGAAGATGAGCTTATCGGAATGTTTGATATTCTCATAACAAATATTCTGGACTCCTTTAATTTTAGAGTGGACCTAGAGGACGCGAAACAGGAATGCTTTTTGTTGGTTCTAAAAACACTAAAGAACTTTACGCCAGATAAAGGAAGTGCTTTCAACTACTTTACTACAGTAATAGTTAATAACTGTAAATTAGTCTACACTAAAGATAAAAAGTATAGAGAGAAGATTCAAAAATATTCAATACTAAAGGGGCAAGACCCAGACCCGCAGCGCAGGAACCCTAGACCTTAAACTTTTTGTAGAGTCTGGGTAGGTAATCTTCTATAACGACCTTACCTTTAACTAAAGAGACTAAGCTAGGAACTTTAGTCGTATTAAAGATAACAAAGCTGTGTGGCATATTAAAGCTATCTACCATATACACCTTTTGCCCAATCTTTTTATCGGAGTCGTACTTCTTTAAGATCTTCTCATGTAACTCGCTACAGTAGATGTCCCATAACGACAGGAATAAAATGTGAATATCTTCACCAGAGTACTTCTGATTTTTGAGAACTTTATTTAAATCGTTCTCTTTAACAAGAGGCAGGATGTTATATTTCATTACTCCTCAATAACTTCAATGGCAGCAGCACTAGCTCCCATAGCCTCTTCGTGAGTCTGCTCCATCGCACCTTGCATAGAGGATGCAGCGTGACCCATATCTTGGAGAGCAGAAGCATCAATCTCATCCTTATGCTCTTCCATGTACTTCTGCATCTTTTCAAAAAGCTCCTCTTGGAACTTCTCAACACCCTTATAAAAGAGGGTTCGTACAAAATCGTCCACAGATACATGATCTGGGCGAAGCTCTGTCATAAAGTTGTTGAAAGCCTGAGTCTCCTCGGCTCCCATTTTAATTTGGATTTTCATTCTATTTCTACTCCTATCAGTTAGTTTCAGATTCCATTCGTCAATACATAAAGTAAGCGGGTTGTCCATCGGGTACTATTATAGAGGGTAAGGGGTCAATATGGAAGATAATTACGATTTAAAAAATATGAGAAAACAACCGAAAAGGAAGAACAGTAGAGCCAAGGGGCACGGGTTTGAGAGGCAGATTGCCAAGATGCTTAATGATAGGTTCGACACTACCGAGTTTTCACGAACTCCTGGTTCTGGTGCGTTTGCGACTACCCACACTCTACCCCCTCACCTAAAAATTTATGGGGACTTGATTACCCCCTATAAATTTAGATATTGTATAGAGTGTAAAAAAGGATACAATAACATAAACTTATATAGCTTATATAATAATAGTAGCGAGATCTGGGATTTTCTAAGACAAACTGAAAAAGATTCAGAAAAATGTGGAAGAATCCCGATGATGATCCTGAAACAAGACCGAAAACCCGCATTAGCCTTTATTCCTCAATATGAAGCCGAAAATAAAAGAAAAATTAACATATGTGGATTAAGCTACACTAGTATAGTCTACCGAAAGGACAAATATGCAGGAGGAGAAAAATGGAACATATATAAGTTCGCAGATTTGTTAGAGTTAGACGATACTAAGTGGTTGGGAGGAGAGGTTGATTCAGGAGGTTACTAAAAGCTTCTCAAAAAGAACAGCCTGAGCGTTGAGGAAAGCTTTTAAGACATCCTCTTTGACACTCCCTTTAAAGATATTATCACAGCCCTTAGTCTTTAACCCAAACACAGAGGAATTGCCCTTCCGTTCAAATTTAAGACTCATGTTTCCCCAGTCATTAGACACATCTGTTCTGTTGAGGGGCAGCGTTCCTTTAGCCATTTTAATTGCCTGTTCCTTAACACAATCATCTTGATTATAAAATTTTGACTTTCCACCCAGAAGATCCATCTCCATAGCAAATGTACTATCCGCAGACATACCCGCATACATGGAGATACTAGCTAACATAGTTCTATAAGCAGTCTTCCTCTCTTCATCCCCAGAAGTCAAAATATTTTCTTCAGATTTTTGGAACAGGAGCCTCTCAACAAAGCTTGCCAGCCTTACAGACTCCCTACCGTCTTCCTTATCTCGTTCAAAGTTTTTATTTAGATAATCCAAGAGAAATTTATCGCTTATGCTAGGTGCAGCGTTGTTCTGTCTGATCATATCTTGAACTACTTTGGCGACTTGAGTAGTAGGCATCCCTTTGATCTTATCATTTCCTTTGATCATATCACCAACCTTTGCCATACTATCAAACTTTGTCATCATTGACCTATAAGATTCTCTTGAGGGTCCCTCCTTCGTTCCAACACCCAGACTTTTCTCGTTCTGCTCGATAAACTCTACTACCCTATCTTTATCCTGCCCTTTTTTATGCCACTTGTCATCATTAGGAGTTAGTAGTGTCCCCATCGTATCTCTCATGCTGCGTGTTTGCCCCAGCCTAGTATCAGCCTCTGATATATAAGTTTTCAGGCTAAGAGGAACCGTATACACATCAGTATCTAAGTCGTATTTAGTATCCAGATGTTTGTATAATTTTTTAGACTTAAGTAGCTCACGCAACGCAGAGTCTAACTTATCTCCCTCTAAGCCGTCGAATTTCCTTCCACCCTCAACAGTTAACATCTCCCTAAGAGTCTTGGTGTTTTCTTTTGCAATCCTTTCTCGTTTACCCTCATCCTTTATTCCTAAGTCCTTTAATGCTCGTAAATAATCAGGTTTGTCTAACTTAGTTACAAAAATATCTGCCTTTTCAGACGGTCCTGTTTTCTGCCCTGCTTGGAACACAAAATCAGAGTCTACTGTTTTGAAAAAGGGTGTTTCAGTAGAGACTATTCGTTTGAATATGGTTTTAACAATCTCTTTCTCATTTTTTCCTAATTTCTTTAGAGCGTCTACTGTCTGAATAATACCTTCCGAATACTCATCTGAAACGATTTCTCCTTTCTTATCCCAATCCTTCACCTTAAACGCTTCACCCAACACTCCCTCGGACTCCGCAAATAGTTTTGCCATACTC
>Ga0114899_1002012_pt1 | contig 11242 bp, 15 predicted proteins | sample MalvireepMed_215_FD_83497 | JGI IMG/M metagenome (GOLD analysis project Ga0114899, IMG submission 83497) | Marine viral communities from the Global Malaspina Expedition - Malaspina viral metaG DeepMed_215 | ecosystem: Environmental > Aquatic > Marine > Oceanic | place: Mediterranean Sea... | reverse complement strand
GTTTCATCATAACTTATAGCAACATTTGAATCTGTACCAAATATTAATTGTTCATCATCAATAATCATAATGTCGTCAGAGAATTTAAATTGATCCTCATCTTCCATCCATGTTAAAACACCATCAGATGTTTCACCATCAAATGTTACTGTTATATCTGTTCCTGCTGTAGCATCACCTATGGTAATAGATGTTCCTAATAATTTAGTAACATTACCACCTTCAGCGGCTGTTCCATCATGGCTATGACCTGTTGAAGCAGCAAAAGCTGTTACGAGTGCGGCAAATTCATTGTTAAAATCAGCAGCATTAATAACTTCACCATCAACAATTTCTGTGCTACTTTGCCTTGTATATGTTGCACCCATTATCTACGACCTCCATTTGTAAATTCTAATTGGTATGAAAATAAAGTAAACGGACTTAGAGCACTATTATGATCCACTTTAACAGCAATTAAAAATCCTGATCCTTCTATTGATTGCCTTTGTATTGGTGCTCCACTAGATCCATAAACAGCAGAACTATATGTAGAACTAGAACTTCCATACAAAGCTATTCCACCGGGAGAAGAAAGATCAAATGAGGCAGGTTGAGGAGTATCTTGTGCATCTCCATCAAATCTAACTCTCATATCTACATCTATTGTTCCTTCAACCGCATAATTTATGATAACTCTTTGCATTAACTTTCTAATACCAGAGTCACCAAGAGACAAATCAGGAGAACGATAAATTGCTATTACATTATCTCCATCAAAAGTATCTGTTGTACTTTCTTGTTGTCTAACATATCCGTCATAACCACCTTCTAAAATAACTTCTTTACCACTAATAAATCCAGAAGACATTGATGAAGGTTTTATACCTTTTATATCAGCAAACTCAAAACCTATACCGCCTTGAGGTGTTCGTGTTAAAGAAGCTAAAATGCCTCTACTGTTTCCAATAGAATCGCCATCACTAGGATAAAATAAACGATATTGACTTTTACCTCTAACAATAACAGAAGAGATACGATCTCTTGATCCAATAACCTCTGTTATTCTTGGTTGAATAGGTTTAGAAATAGTTCCTAATTCTACATCACCAATTCTCTCTGTACCTGCAATAGTTCTTAAACCATCAAGTGATAAGAATAATAAATCACCACCAAGTTCTTGAACTGAGAAACCATCGGCACAACCTAATGTTCGTGTTACTGGTAATACTTGCCAATCGGCTACACTAGAACCAACTACTTTATAAATTTTGTCTATACCAAATATAAATAAAGCATCACGAAAAACTTTTAACTCTACAACAGAAGTATCAACTCTTATAGATCCTGCACCATTAGCTGCTGAAAAGTCTGTTTCTGCAAAAGGAGCACTAAATATTATTTCTTGTGGATTACTAGACATACCAGCAAAAAACATATGATCTTTAAATACTGCTACTGAAGCAGGATCTGCTGGTGCTCCGGTTGTACTTATTAAAGTATATGTAGTTCCATCATACGATGCTGCTTGATTAACATCATCTACCATTATAAGTTTTTCAGTATTATTAAAATTATATAAATCAAACTTATATCTACCAGCCGATGTTCGTGTTCCTATTGTAGAATATGTACTACCTGATGTTGCAAAGGTTACTACATTACCTGCGGCTGCAACAACACCATTATTAAATACTTGTAATCCTAATATTTTATTTGTACTATTAACTTGATTACTATTCCACTTACTAGTTCCACTTAATCTACGATAGCCACCTTGAATACTAGGCTCAAAATTTTGTAGTGTAACTGCTGCTCCCGGTGGTAAAGAAAAGTCATCTCTGTCAAGAATTAAACCGCCCCCTAAAGGCACAGTAACAGGAGACATTTGTGATAAATCTGGCATTTACTATCCTTGCGGTTTTAAAAATTCTTCTACAAAAACTGTTACTTCTAAATCGTTTGCTGCACCTGCTTGTGCTTTTAAAATATCACCAGTCTCAAGAACAATGTTTGCATCTTCTATTCTTAAAAAATCATCTGCTGCAATACTTTTTGTGCTTACCAATGAAAAAGTAGCACTAGCAGAAGTATCGGTGTATTTTAATGTAGCATCTACAGCGGAAGTACCATCTACATTAGTAAGAAATATTTCTCTTATAATAGCAGTAAATTTAGCTGGACAAGTATATACAGTTGTTAAGTTAGTATCGGATAAAGCAACCGATGTATTTTTAAATCTACCATCCATTAAACTGCTCGAAAATAATTTTTTTGATTTACTAGTTCTGTTCTCATTCTACGCATAATATTATCGTATTCTTGTAAAGAGGCTTGAGCAGTTGGAAGATCTGAACGAAGAACAGATACATAGTATCTTGCTCGTGCTATAACTGCGTGTTCAAATCTAGTTGGAACATCTGATGTATCTGTGTCACTAGAGAGTTGTGTAGTTGTTTTCCAATATTCATAACCTATAGTATAAGTGCTTAGATCAGGCACAGGAGATAAACCAAACTTTTGATCTTGTGTACGATAAACACAATCAGGCTGTCCTAACTTATCTATACTTGTATTTCTATCTCTTCTTTTAACAGTTTCTTGAAACTCATCATAGCTTAAATATTTAAGTTTTCTTGGATGAAAGTCTTCGGTTACTACAACATTATCTATATCTACTTGTGTATCTACTGATTGACTAAATGTTATATAAGTCGATGTTCCTGTTGCAGAGAAAGTAAAATCTACATATTTAAAATCACCAATATCATCTATACTAACAGTATTAGTAGATATTTGTGTTCCGTTAGCTGATGTTCCTATATTAAATGTTAAGTCTCCACCAGAAGGATATGTTACACCAAAAGATGCTCTATATTGTTTATTTTTTGTAGTTGTTAATTCTTGAGAAGCAATAGCAACACCACTAGATCCTGCTGTTAATCTTAACACACCAGTTCTTGAAGCTGGAGGTTGTGGACCTGTACTATTAAATGCTACTTCACCTGTACCAGTAGAACCATCTGTCCAACTTGTTATGTTACTATCAAATGTTCCATTTGCAACAAGATTTTTTGGAAACACCATGAAACTATCAAAATCTACATAACTATGATCACTAGGTAAATCATATTCTGCTATACCAGCATAAGTATCTTGTTCTTTATCACTATGTAAAAAGGGCCATTCAACTTCAGCATTGGCTATATCATTTAAAGCACGATTTATGCTGTTTTTTGCTACTGTCTGTACTCCACGAGAGCTAGACAAAGCGGTGAGTGTAGTCTCGTTAAGATCTTGGAGAACTCTATTGGTGTAGTTAAGAAAAGTTAATGTTCCCATTATTTATCCGTTTCGTTTTCTTTTAAAAAATGACACATACAAGTACAATATTTATCATCACAATTTGAACAATCACAAAAACAATTTTGATCATCACAAATAGGACATTGACAAGTAGGCAAACTCATCAACTAAACTTTCTATACTTTCTAGTTTTATCTGCAATTTTCTTCGGTTGTTTCACAGATGGTTTTCCCTGCTTTGTTCCTTTTCGCTTCGCTTTTGTCGTTGCCGCATACTCCGCAGATGATAGGGCTTTGATTGCTTTCTCTGGTAAGTATCTCTCTCCAGTTTTTCCAGATGGTTTGCCAGATTTGGTACGCCATTTTTGTTTTCCCCAAGCCTTTAAACTACGTTGTGGTTTTTTTAGAGCCATTTTTTTTCTTCTTTAAAAACGTATCTTGATTTTTTTTAGCTTTTAATTTTGCAGTTTTAGATAATTCATTAAAATGAAAAAGTCTTTTACTGCTTTTAGTGTGTGTTTTACCTGAGTGTAATGTACCATCTTTCATTTTATGATACTGACCCATACCGCCAGCACCAAGCGGTTTGCCATCTTTGTAATAATGTGGAACTCCCATTGCCATTAGCTTCTGTAGCCTCCGCCTTTTGCTTTATATTGTTTAGCAAGCATTTGTGCTTTTCTTGCCGACCATTTACCAGCAGGACCACCTTTATTACCAGCCTTTATTCTACTAAAAAGATTTTTACGCATGGTTGGTTTGGTGTAATTCCCTGCTTTATTTACTGTGCTTTTAGCCATTATTTATTAACCTAATAAATTTGTTTTACCATAAGGATAGAGTCTTTCGTTTCCACCTTTTGAAACATTGCCACCATCCATCATTTTTTTCTTACCCTTCTTTAGTGCTTTAACAACTTGAGCACCTTTTTTTGGATGTTTTCCAAGAAGATTGGGTATAGGTTTATCACGATCAAAGTCATGAGGAAGTGGTAAAGGTACAAGTCCTTCCTGTCTAGGTTGTCTACGTTTTGTTATTGCATCTATTACTTTTTTTTCTTCAGCTTTAGTAACTTTACCATCTTTGTTAAGATCAAACATTTCTTTATCTTTAACAGCTTTACAACCTTTATTCATCTTCTGTTTAGACTTAACACCTCTACCCATTAAGATGTCAGCTTGAGTAACTTTACCATCTCCGGTAAGATCAGGAAAAGATTTACCACCTTTATTCATCTTCTTCTTTTTCTTCATTCCGTACATTTGTATTTCTCCGTAACATTTTATTGGTTTGGTTTATTTTTGCTTGTTCAATCTTTTTATCTAATTCTTCAAGCTCTTTGTTATCGTTGTCAGGTAACAACTATCAACATTTCCATCGTTTACGAGCTTGCCTTAATCTACTGTTAGGATCTTTGGCAGCTTTAGGAAACTTTTTCATTTGTCCTGCGGATCTTGCACAATAACTCTTGCGTCTTTTAGCAGCCTTTGATCCGGGTTTAACTTTACCAGTAACAGCGGTTTGTAATTTACTACCGGGATTTTTTCTTCTATATGCTGCTACACCTTTTTCAGTCATGCCAGCACCTTTTTTAGTTGGGCGTTTATGCCCTCCCTTGATAGTCAAACCAGACATATCACTTTTTTTTCTTTTTTTCTTTTCCGTCATTTGTTAATGATCCTTTTGGTGCTGATGCTATTTCCATATTTACACTAAACGACCTACGTTCTCCTTCAGAATAAAACGGATATACAGTATGTAATAACTTTGAAGGAAACAAGTAAAAATCACCTACTCTTGGTTTAGCAACAAATCCTGAACTTTCCATCCAATTAGGTGATCCATTACTAAACTGTATATGTCCATGTGAAGGGTGATGATCTTTATAATCTTCTTCACATTCTTCTTCAAACTTTTCTGGTAAAGCTAAATAACCTACACAAGATATTGAACAGTTTGTATGGATGTGCATTGGATTGTACTCATTTGCGTATTGTCTAACAAACCAACCATTTATAACATTTAATTGATAATCTACATCTCTAGGTAAACTATCCTCTACCATTTTTGCACGTTCAAAACAATATTTATAATATTCAAAAATAAAACCACCAAGTTCACCTATAAATACTTTACTTATAGCATCTGTAAATCTTGTTTCTTGTTTTACTTTACCAACTAAATAATCTGAGTGATCTGGTAAATCATCATCAATATGAGAATTTAATTCTTTAACAAATTTATCTGATAATTTTTTATAGGCTATAACTGGTCCAAATGGAGTTAAAACTTCTGTATCAGCTATAGGTTTAAATATATTACCATGAACTTGCTTTTGTTTTTCTACTATGTTCATTTTAAAAACCCCATTTTGTTACTAAATAATTTTGAACTAATGCGGTCTTTATTAATAATTCTTTAAATAAAACTTGCTCTGTGTTACTCTGTAATAATTCTAAATTTATAGTTGCAATTTCTTCTAAATTTTTTAGTACAAATGATTGTTCATAAGTAATATTAGACTCAAACCAACCTATAATATTTTGTCTACGCCCACTAATAATTGGTGTTACTTTGTGTGGATAGATAATTGGAAAGATTACTATCTGACCCTTACCAATATTGTATGCTATCTCACCTGCTTCTGTTTGTAAAACAAAGTCTCCACCCTCATAGTCATCACTTAAACTTATAGTAAAACCATAATTGTATAACATTTTACTATCAGATGATTGAAAAGAATCTACATGGTAATCATAAAAATCGTTGGTGTTGTAGTTATTGTAAATTCTATTTTTTATTTTTGTAGGTGCATATATTTTTTTAATAGCTTTTTTATTTTTAAATATATTACCTATATATTCATCTATTTTTGGAGTAATTAATGTTTCTTTGTTTTCTTTTATACTGTAAACATTACTTAACTTTTGTGTATTTTTACCATCTACAAAATTTTTATTAAGTCTTGCAAGTATACTATCTGTTTCTTCATCTGTAAATAATTTATATATCATTACTTACCCCACGCTTTTTTCAAATATGATTGAACTAGTGTGGTTTGTACAAACTTTTCTTTATTTTTTTCTTTTAGATGTGCTTGTACGTCATATAAATTTTTTAAAATAAAAGATTGCTCATACGATACATTTGATGAAAACCAACCTAATATATTTTCTCTTATTCCTGATGTAACTTTATTTACACCATGCGGATATATAATCGGGAAAACTGCTGCTTCTCCAGAAGCCAACTTAAACGACATTGGTCCTACTTCTGTTTGAAGAAAAAATTCTCCACCTTCATACTTATCTGTTAAATTTATAGAGAAACCATAGTCAAAGTATACATTGTTTGATTTTGGTGTTGCTCTAAATGAATCTACATGAAGGTCATAGAAGTCATCTTTTTGATACTTATTATAAAAATTTACTGATATTCTATTTGGACAATAGACTGAATCTATAAAATCGTGATTATAAAAAATATCAATTAAATATTTTCGTACACTTTCTGGTACACCAAGTATTTCTTGATTTTGTTTTACACTATATATTTTATTTAAAGGCTGTGTAAAACTACCATCTTTGTACTTTAACTTCTTTATTGCATTTGTGCAATATTTAACATTCTCTTCTGTAAGTAATTTAATAAAAAACATTTACTATTCCTCTTTAATTTGAACTCAGCAATGAGGGAAAATATGAGGGGTTTTTAAGGAACCCCCCGAAACCTTAATATAATACTATGTACCAGTTGAAACTGTAGCAGACTCAACAGGGTTTTTAGAAACGTCAACTAAAACAACGTGAGCACGGAATCTCCATGCAGTAGTTTTAGTAGAACCACCATCAATAACTAGAAGATCTAGTGTATCAGCAGCAGTTACCATAGCTGAATCTGTACTTTGAGCACCAAAATTGACAGCAGTGGTGCCATTAGAGGCAGCACCATCAACAAAAGCGTCAACATCACCACCTGTAATACCCACATCAAAAGTGATTTGTGCATTACCAGATGCTTCAAGAATTTCGATACAACCACCAACAACCATTGTGTCAGCAGGTAGATCTATTAATTGAACAATGTCGCCTTGCTCTAAGTCTGTATTGTCAACAGCATCATAAACTGGAGAAGTAATAACATAGGCTTTGGCAGCACCAGAAGGATGACCTACTGTTCCTGCACTGCTATGAGTTGCATTATATGTAGCCATAATATATACTCCCCTTAAGTGTTAAGATCAGGAACACCAGAGAGAACTCCAGTAAATCCTGTTCCGGATGGTCTAAGAACTTTTCTTCCAAAGACGTGTAAACCACGCACAATGTCAGCAAAGCTGTTTGGATCACGAACTACTTCTGTTTTAGCAATATGTGATGCAGTAGCAACTGCACTCATATGACCAAAAAGAACATTAGTTTCACCACTTGTAGATGATGGTCCAAAAGTTGCTGTAGCAGAAGAACCTGTGGAACTAACTGCAATAGCATTAGACTGATAAAGTGTGAACCCATGAACTTGTCTTGCTGTAACAGCACCATTCAAAAGGGCAGACTGATTTTCACCAGTTACACTTGAATCCATCAACTTAGCGTCAGCTTGACGAAGTATTTCAAAAAACTGAGGAGGTGCAACACACCATCTTCCTTCTTCTGGAACGTCATTTTCGTCAAGTAAACGAGCAGCTGTACTAAGGTAGTTTGCACACTCATTACCAGTATTGCATGATATAGCAGAACTAGCAGCACCTAAGTTAGTTGTATCTGTAGTTGCGTTTGAGTTAATGTTAGTTAACACGTTAAAGTCGTATTGCCTTTTAAGAGCATATGCACCAGAAGAAGTTGCCAAAGACTCAAAATTAAGATGGCTGTGTCTTTCTTCAATGTCATCCACTCTGAATGAAAAAGCATTACCTTGATCTACAGTAAGAGTAATTTCTGTATCTGTAAGATCTTGTGGATTTAAAGTTGCTCCACGTTGATAAGCAGAAACTGTGATTGTCGGTTCCTTGATTATCTTAACTGTGTCGCCAAAATTTTCTATTTCTCCAGCATAGTCGGTGTTAGTAATTGCTTCTACAACCGAAGATCTACGGAAGAACTTGAGAACTTTTTGACTAAATATGCTAGGAACGAAAGCCCCATTGACGAGGTTGTCGTAACCAGCAGCTGTACTAAAAGCCATAACCTTTCTCCTTTAAAAAGTTATCTGATTGATTATTATTGTTCTCTGATTCGACCCTCTCGATTTGCTAGATCAATTTCTTCTTCTAGCCTCACAAATTCATGCGGTTTTAATCGAGAAATCTCTTCATATGTCCAAATCTTTTTTCCTTGATTTTTATCTGTAATGTCTTGCGAAGCTGTAGTTGTTTTTACAACTTTTGCAGCATCACTAGGTTTTCTAGATTTAGACTTTGGTTTACCAATACCCTTGTCAAGTTTATAAAGGTCAATAGTCCTCACGGCCCATCTAACATCTGTGGCATTTTTAGTGACACCTTCAGCAATATTATCAGGTTGATCTTTTAACCATTCAGTAAATTCTTCACTATCTTTCAGTTCGAGAAAATCTGAGTGATGGTTTAAAAGTTCTCTCTGTGCATTTTGCCTTTCAAGCTCAAACTCTTTTTCTCGTAGAATATTCAAATGTTCTTCAACATCTTGTACTCTGGAGTCTGTTTTCATACTTGCGATAGTTTCAATAACGTCATAAACATCAGGATTTTCTTGTTTAAATTTTTCAATTTCTTCTGGTGTTTTTGGCATTACCACATTTGATTTTTTATTTGTTTGGAGTTGAGTAAGAATTTCTTCTTTTTCTTTTCTCCATGTAGATAATTTTGTATCATAATGTGATTTTAAATCATCATATCGCTTTTTGTAATCATGCTCGGTGCCTGTGGTTTTTTTTGGTAATTCTTCGTTACTAGTTTCTGTAGATCGCAATGCGTCTGCTTCTTTAGTAATTTCTTGTTTACTTTCAAAAACCCTATCTTTACCCATATATGGTGTTGGGGTAGGCGATTTCTTTTTTGGTTCCTCTATTTGTTGATTTGTTGTATCAGTCATCTTCACCTCCATGCAGGGCCACTATGTTGTGGGTAGCTACTGTTGGTATTAAAGACGGGGCCAGACGAGGAGTCTAGGTAGCCGTCAAATTCTTTATGCACTCATTGAGTGGGTTTTGTTTTTGGAACAGGAATTATACTCTTTAGCATATTTACATGATCTAATGCTCTAACATTAATATTTGTTCCCGGTCTAAAATAACTTGTTTCTTGTTTGCTACTTGAAAATGGATTCTTATATTGCAGTTCTAGTGCAAGTATAGGATAATCTTTTTGTGTTAGTGCTTTAAATGCTCCGGGCATTTTATTCATAAAACCACCTTTTCCACCTTCTTTACCCATTCCAAAATTAAAATACACATCTCTAACAAATCTTTTTGCCTTTGGATTTTGTATATCATATTTTTTACTAAATGTAGCTGCTTGTTCTACCGCTCTGTCATAAATTTTATCTTGTTCGGTTGAAACCTCTTCTATACCAAAAGGTTTGTTTACTTCTGCGTTTTTAAACTTATGACCTTTTGGGAGAGCCTCAATATTAACACCAAGAACTGTACGATTTCCAGTATGATCTAAATAAGTCAGTAATTGATTTGTTTTTGCATCGTATGTTTTATACCTTATATATTTCTTTATGTTTTTTTGTTCCATCAATTTTTTGTTTTTTAAATCATATTCGGGATTAAGTCCATAAGTATGTAAATCTTCACCATAAGTTCCTGCTTTTACTTTTTTCCAAATTTCAACATTGCCACCTGTCAATTCGTAAGCTGCAACCTTATCTCTTTCTTCCTCAGTAACATCACTTAATTGCTGTGGTACAATATCACCATCAGCAAAACTAAATCGAGCTATTTCAGGATTTTTTTTTTGAGCCATTGGCTGCATAAAACCTGCTTGCTGTTGAGGCTGCTGCATAGCACCAAGAGGAACAGCATTACCAAGATTTTGTAAAACCGATCCTGTGATTGGTGTGTTAAGAAATGCTTCTTGTGGGCTTGCTGGAAAAGCATTGGCTCCTATTCCTGCTCCTGCTAAAGTTGATTGTACTTGTGGAAGTATCTGTCCACCGATTGCTGCTTGACGAACAGGAACCGAAGGATTGTTAGGATCTCCCATAATTCTTCGTGGTTTATCTAAATTATCAGGACTTATTCTGCGAAGAGTATCAACAAAAGGCGTTGGTGTAGGCTGTGCTTGTACCATATAATCAAACTGACCTGATTTTTCATTGAAGATCATGCCTTTGTCTCGTTCTTCTTCTTCCATCATTCTACGTTGACGTTCAGTTTCTCTGTTAAAAAACTCTTGCTGTAAACGTCTTTTTAACATTTCTGCTTCAATAACCGCTTTTTGTCCTTCATTAAGATCAGAAGTATCTTCCGGTGGTTTTGGCATTGCTTCATCTGGAGGACTAGCTTCACCACCATCTTGCATTGGCATTTGTTGTTCTGATTGTATTGGAGCACCTACAAAACTATTCATGGCTTCATCTTGTGCTGCTACTTTTTGTTTTTCTTGTTCTTCTATTTTTTTACGATACTCAAGACCACGTTCATTCATGTCCTCAAGTTTTTTAATTCCTATATCTCTTGATACTTCTGGTGGTATAATATATTCACCATTTGATATGGCAACCGGAACATCATCGTCAGGATTAAGATCTTCACCTGTAATTTGTACGCCTTTTTTTACTAAATTACGAATTGATTTTTTTATTAAATCATTGATGTGTTTTGTACCATGATACTCAACACTTGCAGCGTTAAGAACAAATGTACCTTCTGGTAATTGTGTAGGCACACCATCGTCTACTGGTCCACCGCCACCGGGAACAGCTACTTCACCTACTGGAGCACCCTGTATAACATTACCATTAGCTATTGCT
>Ga0114899_1002011_pt1 | contig 11248 bp, 16 predicted proteins | sample MalvireepMed_215_FD_83497 | JGI IMG/M metagenome (GOLD analysis project Ga0114899, IMG submission 83497) | Marine viral communities from the Global Malaspina Expedition - Malaspina viral metaG DeepMed_215 | ecosystem: Environmental > Aquatic > Marine > Oceanic | place: Mediterranean Sea... | reverse complement strand
CCGCTGAGAGTCCCAAAAAGCCCCGTTAACGCGGGGTTTTTTTTGTCCGTAGCATATTGACTGGCTGAATAATAAAAAGGATAATTACAAGTAATTCAATGACGTGAGAGGTACATATATGAAATTCAAAAAGCAATACAATTTGCTGTCGGTCGGAAGCAATGCAAAAATCAAGAAGCCTGACACCGGTGAAGAGTATATTATCGCCGGACTGTCGTTAATGCCTTCGGACTATGCTGAAGGTATCAATGTCTGTCCGATGTCAAAGCTCGCCGGCTGTCGTGAGACTTGCCTTGTTTGGGCAGGTCGCGGGAATATGCCGTCAGTTGTCAATGCTCGGACGCGTAAAACTGAATTATATCGAGATGACCGCGAGACGTTTTTCGCAATGTTACGCGGTGATATTTTCGCATTCATTCACGACTGCAAGAAGCACGAAGTAAAACCGGCGATTAGATTAAATGTAATAAGCGATATTAACTACAGGAAAATAATCGAGGAATTTCCGCAAGTGCAATTTTACGACTACACAAAAAATATCAAATGGCATAAGAAGGTCGCACCGGCTAACTATCATTTGACTTTTAGTTATTCGGAAGCGAACCCAAAGTATATGAAGTTATTCGAGCCTGTCTGGAAGTCTAGCTACAATATCGCCGTCGTATTTAAAGGTAAGACTCTTCCGGATACCTTCAAGGGTCGGAAGGTTATCAATGGCGACCTAACCGACCATCGATTTCTAGACCCTAACGGCGTCGTCGTCGGTCTACTGGCTAAAGGTAAGGCTAGGAAGGATGACAGCGGATTTGCTATAGACCTATTGACTATCTAGACTAAGAGGCGTATCGTTTGCACTTAGTTAGTTAGTTATATATTGTTAGAAGTTGTCACCGGTGACAGCATTTAACAAATTTTTAACCCTCACCGGCGAGGAAAACTGAAATGATAAATATTTATCACGACAGCTTGACACCTAAAAAATCATTTTTTCATTTTGATATTTTAGGTCTAAAGTTTAGACTAAAGACTTATCCTAGAGAATCCATTAAAAAATACAATGTGTACGCGGATAATCAGGGCTATGGTCTAAACTTTGGTAAGCGTAATTTCAAAGTATATACCGCTTAAAAGCTATAAAAACTAAGGGCTAACTTCGGTTAGCCTTTACTCTTTATAACTAAATAGAGAGGTAAACGCCTATGAAACACCTAGATTAGGGAATAGTAAGGTCAAGGTCGGTGCGAGAAGTACGCGAGAATCGAATCCTCGTAAGCCTATTTCACCGGTTTTGCCCTCAAAAGCATTTATAACAGTGTTTTTGAGAGTAAGACCAAGAGTAAGACTTTTTTAACTTTAATACAAGGAAAAATATATTATGAATGATAATAATTTTGTACGGGTAGAGGAACGCCCGCTACATTTTGAAAGCCCGCACCTATACGGAACGCATAGCTATACGGGTTTTGGGAATGTTAAAGATTTCAAGGCGATAGTTAACCCTGAGACAGAAAAGATAATATCTGTCGTGGGTAGTGGCTATCAATTAGTGCAGAACGCTGACATATTCCCACAATATGACGAGGCTATAGAGCTATCCGACCTAAATACTAAAGGTATGGAACGAAAGGTCTATACGTCCCATAGTGGCGGAAGGACTAAAGTAGAGTACACATTCCCTGAGCATAGGGTATCTATAAAGGACGATGACGAGCTAGATTTAACTCTAACTGTCCTAAATAGCTACGACACTAGCTGGAGGTTTCGCTCTATACTAGGTGCTTTCCGATTGTTATGTGCTAATGGAATGATAGTAGGTACGGCATTCCAACAGTACGCTCATAAGCACACGCTGAACCTAGACACTGATAGAGCTATCAAGGACTTAGCATTGTCTCTAGATTTTTTCGAAGAGAATGCTGACAGTTGGAGGGAATATCCTAATGTCCGCGTGAATGCTTTTCAGGTAGACAGAGTATTCAAGGCTCTAGCTAAAGACTCTAAGTCTATTAGAGTGTCATTAGATGAGAGTCACGAAGGCTATGTTAGAAGATTAGGTGATAACCTGTGGGCATTATTCAACACTCTAACGCACTGGTCGACTCACTACAAGGTGAAAAATACGGCTAACACATCGTCTATAATTCTCAATAGGGAGGATAAGGTTAGAAAAGTCCTACCTATGCTAGACGACATTCGTTTTAATCAACCTGTCGTAAGGGGTACTTATGCACATTGATGCTATAACTGAGTCTGACGCACACCGAATAGCTACGGCTAAGGTGTGCGAACAGCTCCCTAAGAACGAATGGTGCGAGGAGGGTTCAGTCCTCTTCGCCCTTCGTAAATTAACTGAGAGAGTGGAAATTCTCGAGAAGGAGGTAGAGAAGTTATGACTAAGAAGGTAAAGAGTAAACTCAATCCTGTCCCCTTCTTTCAGAGGCTAGTGAATGCTTACTACAATCCTGTCACCGGTGACAACATTAAGGTGAATGCTGACGGCATACCTATTACTTATGAGAATAAGGACGAGCTGTCAGCTGAGGACATTGAGTCAGCAGGGGCGGACGAATGAGATGTCGATGTTGTGATAGACTACTCACCGACTGGGAGGCTAAGGCTAGAGACTCTAAAGATAAGTCTCAGTTCCTAGACCTATGTAGTATCTGCCGTCATAAATCTAACTATTATCTTGAGGAGGAGGAGGTTATAAAAAAAGAAGATATTAATATTGATTATGGGTAAAAGTGTAGTATAATATTACTATAGATATTAATTAAAGTGATAACCATTATGATTGTCACTTTGATTAATTCTATAGTTGAATGATTAAGGAAGCACTTGGCTAAAGGATTTCCATTGCATCTTACGGGGTGTTAAACCATACGAAGGTATGAAGATGGTCGGACTGCGAAGTACAAGCGGGGTTCTTTCAGGTAGAGTCGAGTAAAGGCTCTACTAGGTGGGAAGCTGGAACGTAATTAGACACTCTATAAGATATAAGTTAAGAGACGATTTTATAGCTGGGTGAAAAACTAATGATTTACTCTACGCTAAACTCTCATCTTACAAGTGTTTCACTTAATCGTTTACAGACTGAGGTAGTCTTAGAGACCGCTACCTTTCAGTCTATTTTGTAGGTCTCGAGGAAGATAAATATGGTAACTAAAGGAATAGCAAAGTACGTCTATCTAGATAGCACGGAAAAATTTCAAGGTGAGGACACTGGTAAGTACACACTTACTGTCGCCCTTGACTCTAAGGAAGCTAAGGCTCTAGAGAGTGAAGGTGTTAAGGTTCGCACTATCAAGACTGAGGACGGTGGCTCTTATAAAGCCCGTAAATTCTCAACAAAATATCCTCTCTCATTTGAAATGGTCAAGACTGTAGACGGTGAGTCTATAGGTCACGACTTTGGAGCAGAGAGTGTTGTTGAGGTACTCTGGAAAAAAGGTAACGAACACCCGCAACACGGTGTAGCTACCTATCTCACTGCGGTCAAGGTACACGAACGTACCGAAGGCTACAAGTCTGCTGACGCTGAGACCGGTGAGTTCTTCTCTGCATAATGCCTCTACATTCGTAGAGCATTCGCCCTGCCCTGCTTGTCGAGAGACAGGTGGGGACAGAGCAGGTGATAACCTATCGGTCTATTCTGACGGTCACGGTTATTGTAACGCTTGTGGACATTATCAAAAAGATGTCACCGGTGACAACAATTTTATAGAGAAGGAGGTAAGAGTTATGCAAACAATTACACCGCGAGGTGTGTCTAATTCTGCTATCAAGGATAGGAGGATATCATCTAAAATCACATCTAAGTTTGGTGTGACTGTAGGTTTCGATAAGGCAGGTAAGGTAGAGAAACATTACTACCCATACTACGACTCTAACGAGAGCAATAGGCTACTCGGTTATAAAGAGAGGACTGTCGAGACTAAAGAGTTTCAAATCTTAGGTACTAATAAAGGCTCAGGTCTATTCGGACAGAACGCTAATCGTTCAGGAGGCAAGTACCTAACTATATGTGAAGGTGAGCTAGACGCCCTATCTGTAAGTGAGATGTTTGACGGCAAGTGGCAGGTGGTCTCTCTAAAGAATGGAGCGTCTTCATCTGCACGGGATGTCAAAGAAAATTTAGAATACATCGAGTCCTTCGATAATGTAGTCTTGTGTTTCGACCAAGACCAAGCAGGGTGGGACGCTGTTAAGTCCTGTCAGGATATTATATCTGTCGGCAAACTAAAGATATGTAAGTTGCCTATGAAGGACGCTAGTGAGATGTTAATGAACGGTAAGATTAAAGAGTTCACTAATGCTTGGTGGTCTGCTGAGTCTTACACACCTGCAGGTATCATTAAAGGTTGTGATACTTGGGAACATCTATTGAGAGATGAGAACATTGTCTCTATAGACTATCCGTATCGAGGTCTGAATATGCTGACCTACGGGTTCAGAGAGAAGGAGCTAGTGACTATCACCAGTGGTGCAGGTATGGGTAAGACCAGTCTCGTAAAAGAGTTGGAAGCATACATACTAGATACGACTGACGATAACCTAGCTATCATTCACTTGGAAGAGTCTATCGAGCGTAGCGTAAAAGGTCTTATGTCTATTGAAGCTAATATGCCTATCCACATACCTCAGTTTGAACGAGAGCTGAGTGATGAAGTCAAGAAGGATTTATGGCAGAGGTCTGTCGCTGATAAGAATGTTTATTTCTATGACCACTTCGGTAGTATGTCGGAAGACTCACTACTTAATGTGATTAGAACTTATGCTAAATCGTTCGATTGTAAGTGGATAGTTTTAGACCACCTATCAATCGTAGTCAGTGACCAAGACGGAACACTAGATGAGCGTAAGACTATTGACGCTATTATGACCAAGCTTAGGAAGATAGTACAAGAGACAGGAGTAGGCTTATTCCTTATATCTCACTTGAGACGACCTGCGGGTAGGGCTCACGAAGATGGAGGACAGATAAGTCTAGCAGAGCTGAGAGGTTCATCCTCTATCGCACAACTGTCTGATATCGTCTTAGGATTGGAACGTAATCAACAAGCCGAAGACCCTATCATTAGAAACCAAACGACTGTTAGGGTTCTAAAGAATAGGTTCTCAGGTCTAACTGGTAAAGCCTGTAAACTACAATATGATAGTGAGACAGGTAGACTGACGGAGGTATTGGAAGATGACGAAAGCTTTTTTTGATATAGAAACTGACGGACTCAACGCTACTCGAATACATTGTATATGTGCAATGCTTGATGACGGTGAGCCCACTGTATATAACTTTATAGGGGAAAATACATATGGAAATTTTAGAGAGTGGTTGGCAACAGAGGATGTCGACACGCTTATTGGACACAACATTATTAACTTTGATGTTCCTATCTTGCGTAGGCTTAGTGGCTTTCGTTGGGATTTTAATCTACGGGACACTCTTGTACTTAGTAGACTTAGCAACCCTAGTTTAGAGGGAGGTCATAGTCTCCGCTCTTGGGGAGAGAGGCTAGGTAAGTATAAGGACGACTATCAAGGCGGTTGGGAAAGGTGTACCCGAGAGATGGTGGAGTATTGCCGACAGGATGTAAGGGTTACTAAGGCTTTATATAAGCACCTCAACGAACAGGAAGATACAGAGTCAGCAGAGATAGAACATAAGACCGCTGACATCATCAAGAAGCAGACCGATAACGGTATGTTACTCGATGAGAAGAGAGCGTATGAGCTGTTGGCTGAGATGAAAGAGATGGTCATCTATCTAGAGGATGAGGTACACGCAAGGTTTGAACCTCTACCTGTATGGACACCTCTCAATTATCCTGATGGTAAGACTAAGAACAAAGATGGTTCTATATCTAAACGCTATCAAGCACAGTTGGATAAAGGTGCTAGTTGGCAACACATTGGTGAGAGGACAGGTGCTGGTGAGACTGAATGGGGATACTATGAGTATCCTGAGTTCAATCTTGGTTCTCGTCAGCAGATAGCTAAGTATCTACAGCACTTCGGTTGGAAACCTACAGCTTTCACAGAGAAAGGTAATGTCATTGTAGACGAGAAGGTTCTCAAGACTGTAGACATACCTGAAGCTCAGCTGATTGTAGATTATCTGACAATAACTAAGCGTATCGCTATGGTCAAGAGTTGGATAGAGGCTATAGATGAAGATACTGGCAGGGTACACGGTAGTGTTAATCCTTGTGGTGCGGTGACGGGACGAATGACTCATTCCAAACCTAACTGTGCTCAAGTACCTGCGTCCAAGTATGGTGAAGATGGTGATGTTCTATGGGGTTTTGATGGTAACTATGGTGCTGACTGTCGTGACCTATGGATTGTACCTAAAGGTTACAGTCTAGTAGGTATAGACGCTAGTGGTCTCGAGCTGAGAATGTTAGCTCACTATATGAATGACGCTAAGTATACTAAAGAAGTAGTCAGTGGTGATATTCATACTGCTAATCAGAAGTCAGCCGGACTCAAAACTAGAGACCAAGCTAAGACTTTCATCTATGCTTTCCTATATGGAGCAGGTGATGTTAAGATAGGTCAGGTTGCAGGTGGTGGTGCACCTCGAGGTCGTCTACTCAAGAAGAACTTTCTAGACAACACACCTGCACTAAAGAACCTTAGAGATAAGGTTCGTCTCACCAGTAAGCAAGGATGGGTACGGGGATTAGATGGTAGGAAACTACACATACGCTCTGAACACTCAGCACTCAACACTCTATTACAGAGTGCAGGTGCGGTGATAATGAAGAAGGCTTTGATACTGCTAGACGGGTATGCAAAAATATACAATATAGACTACAAGTTTGTACTTAATGTACACGATGAGTTCCAATGTGAGGTCAGGGAAGACCAAGCAGATTTCTTCGGGGGTCTAGCAGTTGGTGCAATAGTACAAGCAGGTGAATCTTTTAACTTAAACTGTCCTTTGGACGGTCAATATAAGGTAGGTAAAACGTGGCAACAGACACACTAAGAACCTGCATAGATTGTAATTTGACTGCAAAAACTGAGGAAGAATTAAATCTATTTGTAATATGTAAAAGACACACTCACAACAGAAGAAATTTATGTTATAAATGTGAGAACAAAAGAGAAAATATATGGCGAGCTAAGAATGGTGAATCTATATTACGCAAGAGACAGAAACACTATGCAGAAAAAGTATATGGCACAACATATGAAGAATATCAAAAGAGAATGTCAAGCAGTGACAAGTGCCAAGTTTGTGGTAGTAAAGATAGCCTTTGTTATGACCACGACCATAATACTATGAAATTTAGAGGAGTATTATGCAATAAATGTAATAGGTCTATAGGTCAGTTAGGTGATACAGTAGAATCTATACAAAAAGTTTTATTTTATTTAAAAAGTAAGGAGGTACAATGAGTACAGACACACTGATAGAAGACATATATCAAATGATAGACACCAAGAAGATTGAATTTGGTGTAGATGTCGATAAAATAATAAATGACTTCGGTGAGAACGTGAAGAAAATCTTAAAGGATAATATTACAGAACACGAGTTTGATAGACGTAAACTTCGTATGTCTAACATAGGTAAGAAGGATAGACAACTGTGGTATTCTTATAATGGATATGAGGGTGAGAAACTTATGCCTCACACTCGCATAAAATTCCTCTACGGTCATTTGATTGAAGAGATGGTATTGGCTCTAGCGAAGCTCTCAGGACATAAGGTAACTGATACACAGAAGAGAGCAGAGGTAGAAGGTATCAAAGGTTCTATGGACTGTAAGATAGACGGGATAGTGACTGATGTTAAGTCTGCGTCACCTTACGGGTTCAAGAAATTCAAAGATGGTTCTCTAATAAATGATGACCCCTTTGGATATGTAGACCAAATCAAAGGTTACGCTCATTCTGAGGGTGAGACAGAGATGGGTTGGTTAGTTATGGATAAGACCAACGGACATTTGACTTACTTGAAGTATGATATGGCTGATGAGTCTCAATGGTACTGGACTAAACTAAACTTCTTCTCGATAGTAGAACGAATTAAAGCTATCAAGAATATAGTTAAGTTATCTAAGCCACCTAAGAGATGTTATGAGCCGATTCCCGATGGTAAGTCAGGCAATATGAAGTTAGGTGTAGGATGTAGCTATTGTTCTTATAAGCACGAATGTTGGGGGAAAGACCTCAGAACATTTATATATGCTAATGGACCAAGATTCCTAGTTGAAACTGTAAATGTACCTAATGTTCTAGAGGTTGACAAAGATGGCAATAAAATTTCGCAGTAAGCTTGAGAAAGAATGTGCCACAGCATTGGGAAAGGAGTGGAAGTATGAACCCTGTAGGGTAGCCTATACTATCCGAAAGAACTACACACCTGATTTTGTTAAGGGTAGATACTATATAGAAGTTAAAGGGTTCTTTAGGACGGGGGATAGACAGAAGTACAGGTCTATTGCTGAACAATTAAATTTTGAAGGCAAAGAGCTAATCTTCTTAATGCCCCGTCCCCATTCTAAGGTGGCTAAAGGTAATAAAATTACCTATGAACAATGGTGTGCTAAGTATGACATTAAAATATTCTCGACTAAACAGATAGAGGAGTTGAAAAAATGGACGAAGAAGTAAAAGTCTCATATAAGGGTGTATTAGATACATCAGGTTTTGAGCAGATGACAGAACAACAGAGTAGTTCACCTGTGAAACAAAAAGATGTCACCGGTGACAACATTAATCCCATACATTACAAGCAGGGGAAGATTGAGGTCATAGATTTTATCTTAGACCAAAAGATGGATTATCTTACTTCTAATATTTGCAAGTATATCTGCAGATGGAGGTTTAAGGATGGTATATGTGACCTGAAAAAGGCTAGGTGGTATTTAGATAAGCTTATAAAACAGGAGGAAGGGAAGGATGGCTCTGACCCTAAATGAACTGAAGGAACGAATAGTTCAAGAAGACATAGACCCTTGTACTCTGTGTGAAATATTAGATATTGAATCAGAAGATATATTACACAAGTTTGAGGATAAATTAATTTCAAAGAGAGAGGAGTTTGAAGATGTTGATGATTACGGGTGAAAACTTTATACTATTAATATCAGCCTTATTAATATTGGGTGCTTTTATGATATGGAGGCACGGACAGAAGTGCTACGATAAAGGAATAACGGACGCTATCCTTATGCACAGGAATGGCAGATTAACTTACAAAGATTACCTAGATGATAATGGTAAGAAGATGGTGGATATTGAAATTGAACCTATAGATGAAGACTAGAAAACCACACCCTGTTAAGAACAAATTGGAGTATGCCTTGAGGTATGATAGGCTGTGGCATACTAAAACTATTACAAATAAAAAGAAAGAACAGAAGAAGAGAGGAGGACATTTAAGTGAAAACATTACCGAATGACTATCAAAATTTTATAGCACTCAGCAGATACGCTAGGTGGCTACCCGAAGAAAACAGACGAGAGACTTGGCAAGAGACTGTCGCTCGTTACTTCGATTTTATGGAGGGACACTTGAAGGAAAACACGGAAGGTATCCTTACATCTAAGACTAGGAGTGAATTGGAAAAAGCAGTTCTGAACCTTGAGGTTATGCCTAGTATGAGAGCTCTTATGACTTCAGGCGAAGCTCTCAAAGATAACAACATAGCAGGATATAATTGTGCCTACCTTAGTGTAGACCACCCGAAAGCTTTCGATGAATGCTTATACATTCTTATGCACGGTACTGGTGTAGGCTTTAGTGTCGAGAGACAGCACATCAATAAGCTACCTGATATACCTGAAGAAGTAGTAGATGTCGATGATACTATCGTAGTACAGGATAGTAAGGAAGGTTGGCAGTCAGCATTCAGAAAACTAATCAGTTATTTATTTGATGGTGAAGTACCACAATGGGATACATCTAAGGTTAGACCTAAAGGTTCTAGACTCAAGACATTCGGTGGTAGAGCTAGTGGTCCTGAACCACTGGTGGACTTGTTCCACTTCTCTTGCAACATCTTTCGTAATGCGTCAGGTAGAAAACTCAATTCATATGAGTGTCACCGTCTGATGTGTAAGATAGCTGAGGTCGTGGTCGTTGGAGGTGTGCGTAGGTCTGCACTTATCAGTCTATCTAATCTCACTGATGAGCGTATGCGTGGTGCTAAGACTGGACAGTGGTGGATAGATACACCTGAGATGGCACTGAGTAATAACTCTGTCTGTTATACAGAGAAGCCTGATATGGGTATCTTTATGAAAGAATGGTTATCACTATATGAATCCAAGTCAGGTGAGCGTGGTATCTTCAATAGAGAATCTGCGATAAAACAAGTAGCTAAGAATGGCAGACGAGATACCGAACACGAATTTGGATGTAACCCTTGTTCTGAGATTATACTCAGGGACGGACAGTTCTGTAATCTTACAGAGGTGGTGATTAGAAATACTGATGGTATAGAAGACATAAAGAGAAAGGTCAGACACGCTACGATACTCGGTACATTCCAAGCGTCACTAACAAATCTTAGAAGACTTAGGAAGAAGTGGACTATCAATACAGAAGAGGAAGCACTCTTAGGTGTGTCTCTCACCGGTATTATGGATAACTCATTTATGAATGGCGTCAGTAGAAAAGATTGGGGATGGCACACTAAAGAGACCTTGCCTGACTTCCTTCTAATGCTAAAAGAATTAGCAATAAAGACTAATAAGGAATGGTCTAAGACATTAGGAATCAATCCGTCTACATCTATCACTGCTATTAAACCTAGCGGTACTGTCAGTCAACTGGTTGATTCAGCGTCAGGTATCCACCCGAGACATAGTAGGTATTACTTGCGTAGAGTTAGAGCAGATGTTAAAGACCCTATCGCACAACTGATGAAGGACGAGGGCGTACCCTGTGAACCTGATGTTATGAAGCCTGATAGTGTTGAGGTGTTCACCTTCCCTGTGAAAGCACCTGAGAATGCAGTATTCAGGGACGATAGGACAGCCATAGAACAACTAGAACTATGGCTAACTTACCAAGAATACTACTGTGAACATAAGCCTAGCATAACTGTTAGTGTTAAAGAACACGAATGGATGGAAGTAGGTACTTGGGTGTACAAAAATTTTGATAAAGTGAGTGGTGTGAGCTTTCTACCACACTCAGACCACAGTTATCAACAAGCTCCATATGAGGAGTGTACTGAGGGAGTTTACCTTGAGGCTCTTGCTGATATGCCTGAGTCTGTTAACTGGG
>Ga0114899_1002010_pt1 | contig 11248 bp, 8 predicted proteins | sample MalvireepMed_215_FD_83497 | JGI IMG/M metagenome (GOLD analysis project Ga0114899, IMG submission 83497) | Marine viral communities from the Global Malaspina Expedition - Malaspina viral metaG DeepMed_215 | ecosystem: Environmental > Aquatic > Marine > Oceanic | place: Mediterranean Sea... | reverse complement strand
CTTTGCCAAATCCACACCAATCATCGTATCCATATGTTGCCGTCCTCTCTGCTTTGTGGCTGTAAACATCACCACCTTGGCACACTACGATGCCGTTTGGGGAGGGCGGCAACCATTCCATCTACCATATCAGATTTCTTCGAGAAGGTATTTAATCCGGTCCATCACCAGCTCGATCATCTCTTCGTTCACGTGGTCGCCCCGGATCCGAATGGCATAACCATCTTCCGTCCGGACCCGCTCCATCGTGACATCATTGGCCAAGCTTACTGGCTTAGACCGTTCCACGACCTTCCGCGGCCGTCCGCCTCGTTTGGGGTCAGCGGCCACGCCTTCAACGGACTCGATCAGCGGCTCCAAGACCGCCCATTCATCTGCTGCCGTCGCGACAGCATGGGTTTCCAAGGCACTACGCATCGCCTCACCTTGCCCCGCGCGCACCCCGGTCGCGATGCGCAGACACTGACGCTCGCTCAGTTCAGGGCCAAAACGCAGCATGTCGCCGAGCTCTTCATGCACCAAGGCAAAGGAACGAATCTTCGACCGCTTCGCCTTGCTGGCAGATGAAAACAACGTTGCCACGGCCTCATCCACAGTTGCGAAAACCCCGTCATGCACCGTGATCGCTGCTGCACGGCCACGCTCATACTGGCTAAGTCCGGTCCTGACCTCATTCTCTTCGATCATCGCCACGATCGCATCGGCCAGCGTATCCGGCTTGCGCACAAAGGCCGGGATCATCTGATGCCGCTCACCCCCCGAAAGCGCGTTCAATTCGCGCATGGCAGCCAAGCGCCGGAAGCCGGAAATCAGGGCGTATTTGCCAGCGGCCTCGGGATTGGACGGCTCAAAAACTTCAATCGGAAGCCGAAGCCCGTGATCCGCGATCGACCGCCGCAGCTCGGCCAGATCCTCTTCGTCCATCTTTAAACGGTCGCGGCTCAGCGCGTCTGCGGTGATCTCATGCAACGGCACTTCCGTCAGGACAAGGCCCTTTTCCCGCGCCAGGCGCAGCGCCTTTGCATCCGCCTTGTCCCGCGCATTTTCTTCGCGCAGATGCTGGGGCAGGGGGTCTTTATGCCGGGCCGCATCGGCGGCCACATCGGCGATCGGCGCCCGCGTTCCAGCCCGAGAGGTTTCGCGCGCGAAACCTTCCTCGATTTCTTTAAGCGCCTCTGCCGAGGGGACTTCAAGCTGTCTGCGTTTCGCCATTCTCGGCCTCCTTCCGTTCTTGATCATCGCGCCACCAAGCGCCCAGCAAAATCTCTTTGAACTCGGCATAGGTCCGGTCAAACGTCTCCCGACCGCGCGTGTAAGTCTCGCGGTTGAAATCCCGGTAATCCGCCTCGTAAATTCCGTTCACACTCTCTCCGGCCTGTCCGACCATCGCGGTAAATTCCTGCCGGTAGGTGTTGGTCATATCGCCGAAATAGGCCTGAATCACATTGGCCAGATCGGTCTGCTGGCTGGCATCAAACCGCGTGATGATCGCCCGCACCACATCCCATTCAAACTTCATCTCCGGCAGCCCTTCGCGCCGCCGCGCCGCATTCTCACCCTCTTCGATCGAAGCAAAGGTGGAGTAAAGCATGTCAAAGAATCGCCCCGTGGAATCGAACTCCAAGAAGGACGCGCCTAAGGGCACCAAGATGATATCAGCCGCCGCCAATGCATTGATCGTCAGATAGCCAAGGGCAGGGGGCGTATCGAGCAAGATGATATCATATTCATCCAACGCCTCGCCCGCATCCAGAGCCGATGATAGCGCATCCCACAGTGCCCAATGCCGCAAGGCCATCCGCCAAACGGGAATCTGGAACTCAGCCCAGTACAGATTGAGCTGCGCCCCAATCAGATCGATGTTGGGCCAATGGGTCTTTTGAACGACATCTTTAAGCGAAATCGTCAGCGCCTCGGTCAAGGTTTCATCCATCGGAATCTCAGGCTCCGCCGCCGCAGCGCGAACGCGGTTTTCGGCCTGTACTTGCATGGCGTAATCGCGCGCGAGCAGGGGGAAAATCGTCTGCCACTCGTCCTGAACCTGCCCGCCCATGATGGATGTCATCGAACCTTGTGAATCGAGGTCGACCACAAGTACTTTGTAGCCGTCCAAAGCCGCCGACATCGCCAGATGCGCCGCTGTTGAGGTCTTGCCCACGCCGCCCTTGAAGTTAGCGACCGCGACCACCTTCGCAGGCAGTCCTTTCGGGCGGTAGGGGCGGTATTCTTTGCTGCTTACGCCTTCCTCTGCAAAGTGGTTTCGCAGCGTCAGGATTTCTTCAAGGCTAAACCGTTTTGCGCTGCCCGAGCCCTCGCCCTGAGGAAGCTCAGGGTGCTTGTTTAGCACTCTACGCAAATGGGCGGGAGCCACGGGGATAAGGTAGCGGCAAATCTCCCAAGTCGAAAATTTCCGAAGCTTTTTCTGGCCATCTGGGGCATAGCCGCGTTTAACGAGATCTGCTCTTCCGCGGCCGGCGAAGGCGGCGGCTTTTGCGAATCGGGCAGTGTCTACTGGGTCGCTGAGTTTCGCTGCTGCGGCTTTTGGGTCTAGGTTGAAATAGGGGGGCAGGGGAGTGCCCGACTTCTTGTCCATGTTGTGATGCCTCAATCAGATCATCATTATTCGATGTTATCACCCTAATCATGGCACATCTTTTTTAGAATGGGAATCAGTAAGAGCGGCTGCACTCGGCAGGGTGTTGAGACAGTTTCGCACGCGAAACCTAGCGTTCAACCATCTAATTCATTGAAAGAAGAACCTCATAGTTTGTTATTGTTTATTAATTATAAGATCTTTGGGTTCAAAAATACCATTTTAAACAAATGCTTATGTTTACTTAGGCGCCTGTTTACATGACGAAGGGTGCCCGTTTACAGGCTCTCAAGCACCAGTATGCGGTATAGAGGGTGCTGATTCGCGGTAGGACAGGTCCCTTTGCGCGGGAAGAGTTAGAAAGTGGTGCTGCGGGCGAACTTTGGGGACTTTATTACCCATATATGAGGCTGAGATTGGAGTAATATCCCGTTAGGAACCCGTTTCCGGGATGGGTAAACCCCGTATACGGGTCCCCATTGAATTATTGAGTTCAGGCACCTTTTGCGCAATAATAGCGAGAAGGTCACCCAAGAGCGCGAAGCGTCGGAGACGGTGGCGGTAGAGCAGAGACCGACATGAGCAGCAGCATTCCCCATGACAGGTTGACCGGTGCCCTGCGCCGACAATCGGTGAAAAAGAACGTGGCAGCGATCCATGTGTCGGGCAAGCTCACTCTGCTACAGCGAAAGCTTAGCAATGTCTTGTTGCTGAATGCTTATGATACGCTCGTGACGCGAAACAAACACCAGATCGACGCGCGGACGCTGTGCCTGATGGTCGGCTATAACTCCAACGATATGGACACGCTGAAGCAGTCCCTTCGCAGTTTGGCCGAGACCACGGCGGAATGGGACATGTTGGATGCCAACGGGCGACAGGAATGGGGCGTTTCGGCCCTTTTGTCTTATGCAAAGCTGTCAGGAGGGGTCTGTGAGTATGCTTACTCACCCGCTTTGGCGGAAAAGCTGCACGACCCGAAAGTCTTTGCGTTGATCAATCTAAACATCCAACGGCGCTTTACCTCGGGCCATGCTTTGGCGCTTTATGAAAATTGTTATCGTTTTCTACGTACTGGCTCGACAGGATGGTGGCCTATCGACCTGTTTCGCCGTCTGATGGGGGTGGATGGCAGCGCATATTATGAAAGCTTTAAGCATCTGAATGCCAAGATCATCAAACCAGCCGTGGCAGAGGTGAACAAGACGTCAAATATCCTGATCACGCCCGAGCTGCATAAGATGGGTCGTCAGGTCAGTGAAATTCGGTTTCTTATCAAAGAGAACCCACAGCTTGCCATGCTCGACATCGATGATGGCGAAGGTCTGCGGCAGGGGGCGGTCTATACAACTCTCATGGACCTTGGGGTTTCTGACCGGCTGGCGCGGCAGTGGATTTCCGAACATGGCGAGGACTATGTCTCAGAAAAAATTGCTTATCTGAAGGGCAGGGGGGGCATTGATAGCCCTGTCGGTTACCTTAGGGCTGCGTTGAAGAATGATTATAAAGCTGAAAAGCCCATGGCGCCGACGCCCAATGCAAAGGCTGCCGCCGTGGTGCGCAGTGCCCAGACAGCCGCATCTGATGCCGCTGAAGAAGAGCGCGCCCAGGTGGTCGAAGGAGAGCGCAAAGCGCGGGCCGCGATCATGGCAAGGGTTCAGGAGATTGTTGAATCGCGCTCTCCCACGCAGAGGGACGCGGACCGCAAGCTTTTCCTAGCTTGGTTGAGTGATGAGCTTTTGAAATCCGAGTTCTCTCGGTTGGGGTGGAAAGCGGCCCTATGCGCGTCGGAAATGCGCGCCTTTTGGGAAGACCTGATCCCTGACGCTTTTGATGAAGAACAGGATTAGGCTCGACGTTTAAGACTTCCTTAACCTGCCTCCGCAATATTTTAGCCTAATTTTTTGCACAAAGAGTGCTGCTGGCTACAATGGACGTCGGCATATCTAAAGCGCTCTTTGCATCAACCGCTACGGCTTCGGCCTGTGCAGGGGGCAGCTGTTTTGAAACATCAGGTTTTCCATAGCTCGGTCGCGTTGGGCGCTCACACATTCCAGTCGGATTATGCGGAATCATTTAAGGCACGGTGGGGGAAGCGCGCCTTTGATATCTGCATTGCGGTTTTTCTGTTACCCATTCTGCTTCCCGTGATTTGTGGGCTTGCGGCAGTGGTGGCGCTAGACGGAGGGGCACCGTTCTTTGGACACAGACGTGTGGGCAGAGGGGGGCGCGAGTTTCGCTGCTGGAAAATTCGCACCATGGTTGCCGATGCCGAAGGATGTCTTGCCCAGTATTTGGCCGAGAACGCTGAGGCTGCTCAAGAGTGGGAGATAATGCACAAGCTTGAGCATGACCCCCGGATCACCAGAATGGGCCGCTTTCTGCGGATGAGCAGCCTCGATGAATTGCCGCAACTGCTTAACGTTCTGCGGGGGGAGATGAGTTTTGTCGGTCCTCGGCCAGTGGAGCCTGAGGAGTTGCGTCGCTACGGGCTGAACGCGGAGGTCTATAAGCGCCTCCGGCCCGGAATCACAGGGCTGTGGCAGGTCTCTGGCCGCAACAACGTGGCCTATGACAAGCGCGTGGCGCTGGACATGAAATACGCTCAAAACATGACTTGGTGGGGGGATATTCATATTCTTTTCAAGACATTGTTAGTCGTGACAAGGTTTACGGGCAGGTAGATTTTGCACTTTGAACGATAGGGGGGCGCCTGAACGCCCGCCGCAGACTAGGGATTTAGATCTATGCAGATGTCACACGTCAATGATCGGGACAGGGTGCGTTTGGTATCCGTCCCTGCTGCATCTGCTGCCGAGGCGCCCGTTCATTCAATCGCGCTTTTCGCAACCCTTGACCGAGGCAAATGGCAGATCGCTGCGGCTGTTTTGATCGCTCTGCTGGTCGGTAGCTGCTATGCTTTTCTGCTCGCCACACCACTCTACCGCTCAACTGCCGCGCTGAAGCTGGCGCCCGATCAAGGCCAGATCGTTGACTTTCAAAGCGCCGCCGGGCGGCTTCCCCGCGATGTTGCTGAGGTGAATTCGGAGGTTGAAGTGCTGCGCGCTCGGGGGCTGATGCAACAGGTGGTGGAGCGGCTCGATCTTACGACAGACCCGGAGTTCAACAGTGCGCTACAGCGGGATTCAGGGCTGGGCTGGGCGACATCTTGGGCCGGATTTGGGGCATCGGGAGGAGAACTTTCGCCGGAAGAGGAAGCGCGTCGCGTTCGGGACGCAGTGATTTCTAAGCTCCTAGAGGCGGTGACCATCCGCAATATCCCGCTGAGCCTCGTTTTTCAGATTTCCGTCGTAACTCAAGATGCCCGCAAGTCGGCGCAGATCTCGGACACGATCGTTGACCTCTATATCACTAATCAGATCGAGGCAAAGTTCGAGGCGACTGAACAGGCAGCACTCTGGTTGACCGAACGGGTTGCGGAGTTGCAGACCAAGCTTGAAGAGGCCGAGACGAAGGTTTCGGATTTTAGCGCTGCGACTGAATTGGTATCGGTTGTTGCGCTTCGGGGGTTAGAGCGTCAGATCAAAGACTTGCGTAAGCGCATCACAATGGCGCAGGGCAGGCGAACGACGCAAACAAGTCGGATAGTGGCATTAAAGGCTGCGATCACGTTTGCGGAGAAGGTAAACGCCTCTGCCGATACTCGGCTTGAACGCCTTCTGCCCCGGGTGGGCGAGGACCCGGAAGCCGCGGAGGCTTTCAACGCTCGGTTTCAATCTGTTCTACAGCAAAGCCTACAAGAATTGGCTCGATCTGACCAACAATTGGCCGCGCTCCGAGCCTCAGAGGCTGAGTTCACCACGCAGCTTTCGCGACAGAGTGATGACTTGACCGCCTTGCAACAACTCTCCCGCGAGGCTGATGCGGGGCGCGTGCTGTATGAGCATTTCCTGTCGCGTTTGAATGAAACCTCCGCGCAGCAAGGCAACCAGCGGGCAGACAGTCGTATTTTGTCCGACGCCGTGGTGCCTCAACACCCTTCGGCCCCGCGCAAGGCCTTGATTCTCGCTATGTCGGCGGTCTTAGGTTTGCTGTCGGGTGTGGGTTTTATACTGTGGCGGGAAATGCGGTACGATGGCTTCCGCACTGTGTGCGAATTGGAAGCTGCCACCGGCTGCAGCGTTCTAGGGCAGATACCGAAGATGCCAGCGAAGGCAGGCTCGGATGTTCTGCAGTTTCTCGCGAATAGCCCTATGTCTGCCACAGCAGAGGCGGTCCGCGACATTCGCACCTCGTTTTTGCGGTTGAACAGGGGGAGCCTGCCGCAGGTTATTGTTTCTACTTCTTCGGTGTCGGGCGAGGGTGCGACCACCACTGCAGTGGCCTTGGGACAGAGCTTTTGCGGTCTCGGAAAGTCTGTTTTGCTGGTGGAGGGAGACGGCCGCCGTCGGGCATTCACCCGGCATTTCCCTAGTTTGCCAAGCGGGGGGATCGGTTCGGTATTGCGGGAGGAGCTGTCCCTCTCAGAGGCCGCGCATAGACCCGATGGCTTCGGCGCTGATGTGTTAGGCTGCGACGGGCCTGATACCCATTTGGCGGACCTATTCGCCTCGGCCCAATTTAAAACCTTGGTGGATGAGGCGCGTCAGACATATGACGTTGTAATTATCGACGCACCGCCCGTTCTGGTCAGCCCGGACGTACGGATCGTAGCAGAACAAGCTGATGCGATCCTCTTGACTGTAGAACGGGATAAGACCCCCCGGGGGAGGGTAGAGGAAGCGATGCGGTTGCTTTATCATTCTGACCGACAGATTACTGGGCTGGTGTTAGGTCAGATGCGCTGGACCAAAATGTAGCGTAGGGGTTAACAGAGCTTGGTACTTGGCAAACGACATTTATACCGTCAATGTCAATGCCGCTAACCTCGGCCGGACGGCCACCTGCGGCGATTCTGCGTCTCGCAAGGCCCTGTCCCGGCGCTTCCGCTTTCTACGAGGAGCGAGAGCAACTACAACAGTTCTAGTAGGTATTGTGTCCATGAGGCGCGACTAGAAATTTCAGCAAGCCTGAGGCACTTTACTGGTAATAGCTCGAATAGTCGCCGTAGCTATCGGCGTATCCGTAGCGTTTCATCTTGTTGCCATCAATCTGACCCAAGACCAACCCGCTGACGCGAACGTTTACTCTATCGAGCGACTTGAGGCCATCAAGAACTTGCCGGTGCGAAGTGGAATCCCATCGAACTGTGTAGATTACAGCATCTACTAATTGGCCAATAACACGAGCATCAGGCACAGCGAGGACAGGGGGCGTGTCGATAATGATGTGATCATAATGCTCGCGAAGCCCATTGATAAATTCTGCGAAAGTGTTCGACGAAAACAGATCGGCTGCGTTGATGCTTGATTGCTCCCCATAAAGGATGTCCGCCTTTATAGTATCGTCGTGCACAATTGCTTTTTCTAGCGGTAATTCGCCAGAAATGACGGAGAGAAAGCCATGCTTCTGATCATGCCCGAGGTATTCGTCGAGCACGCGTCGCCTCAGATCTCCTTCGATAAGCAAGACTTTAGCGCCAAGACCGGCAAAGTTTTGCGCTAGAGAGATCGATTGTGTAGTTTTACCCTCCCCCGGGACGGAAGATGTCGACATGATAACTTTGGGAGGCGCGTCGAGGTTTGCGAGTAGAAGCGAAGTTCGCAAGTTCCGAATTGCTTCGGCTGCGACCGAGTTTGGTTTTTGAGTGATGTATTCTAAGACGTTCTTGCGGTGCTTGGCAGGAATTTTAGGGATCTGTCCGATGACTGAATAGCCCGTTTTTTGCTCAAGGTCCTCTGAGGTACGAAAGGTATTTTGCGCCATCTCGCGCAATAGTACAGCACCAGACCCAGCCATAAGGCCTAAGATTAGGGACAGCGCTAAAATGCGCGATTTGCGCGGGGCGGAGGCGCTCGAAGGCACGACAGCACGGCTAAGTATCCGGCTGTCGGCCTGCTGAATTCCCTGCTGGATGCTTGTTTCCTTCAAGCGGCTAAGGAAAGCTTCGTAGAGCAGCCGGCTCGCCTCCACTTCTCGTTGGAGCTGTTCAAGGATGACCAACTCTTCAGATTGATTATCGATCCGGGTGCCGACCTCTGTTATGGAGGTTTCAATCGCGCTCAGCTGAGATGTGGCGCGCGTGGCTTCGAGTTCCGCACGCGTGATCAGAGCATCAGCCCGGGTTTCGAAAGCCGTTTCGGCCCCCACATTGCCATCTTGAAGTCGCCGGAGAGCTTGATTGAGAGCGGGGTCGCCAGCAATCTCTACAAACGCCGCGGGGCCAGTTTCCCGTACATCCTGTAATGTCTCCAGGCGAGTGTTTGTTGCGTCGACCTGCATGACAAGCGCTGCGCGACGGTCTCGCAGGTCTTTTAGCTGTCGATTGAGCGCGGCCAGGGTTTCTGCGTTCACAAGCTCCGTATTGGTGGAGAAATCTTTCAGTTCAGCCTGCGCGGTTTCTAGTTCGATCTGAAGACCGCTAACACGTTCGCTAAGCCAACTGGTGGCCTGTTCGGTCTTCTCAAACTTTACGGAAATCTGATCTTGGATGTAGAGTTCTGCGAGCCGGTTTGCCATCGCCGCGGATTTATCTGGGTCCTCGGTTGTGACGGTGATCTCAAATACGAAGCTTTGTCGCAGGTTAGATGCAGAGATTGACTCCAGCACTTTATTAATCGTTGCATCGACGACGGCGCGCTCCGAAGTCGGCGCCGACGCCGCGGGTTCAGAGAAAAGGCTTCGCATGATACCTACTGCTTGCCCGATAGAAAAACGGGGAGGCGGCTGTAAAGTGGTGTTGAACTCAGGATCTGCAAGCAGATTCATGTCTATGACCAAATCTTCGATGAGACCGCGCGAGCGCAGCACTTCCACTTCGGTATTGATTGTCGATTGGTCGCCGCCGAGCCCTGTGACGACGCTTTCAATGTCCATCACCTGTTCTTGCCGGCTTTCAAGCGCGATCGCTGCTTTCGCAGTATAGACTGGCACGGCCAAACCGTAGGCATAGTATCCCCCAAGGAACAGGGCTAGAAAACCACATAGGGCGATCCACAGTTTGCCCCGCCATAGGGTGCGAAGCAGGCTGGAAATATCAATTTCGTCATCATTTTCGCGATCTTGAATGGGGCCTTCGGAGAATACTTGTCGCTGCTTCATGAAATGCCTATTCCCATGTGGATCGCTTGGTTAATCGTTTCCTACACCGGCAGCTCCGGCAATGCCATGAAGGATCGGTAAAAACTTGTCGGTGAAGCGTTCGAATGTGAAGTTTAGGCATTGGAGTGATGTATCGTCGGTGTCAGGGCTGTGGGGGCAAATGTCGGGCTCCTCAATACCAGCGGTATCCATTCACGACTGATCCGTGTCGGGCGCGGGTTATGTAGGCGGGCAAAAGGCTTCCCGGCTCCAGCTATTTTGCCTTGCATTTTTCGTGAACTGTGCCATCCTTGTGTCGTTTTCTGGACCGTTGAATTGCCGAGGGATACGCTGCACGTAATTGCTCAGCTAGTGAGGTTTAGGAAGCACGGGGCTGGGGTTTTTTAATTTTAGAAGGCTTTACGGCTATTAGGGCAGCCAAGGTGGCGCTCTGAAGGTGTCGTAACAGATTGGCAAATTTGCCGCGTTTCAAGTAATGTCCCAGTGATTTTTTTTTCTGGGGCGTTTTTAAAGGGCGTCTTACGATTGTGAGCGTATTAAGTTTTTGAGGTGTCTAGTTTTGTTCGAACTGTGGATTCTGTTAGCAACGTTTCTGACCAGTCTGGTCACTGGCCTGCTTTTTATTGCAAGGCCCAGCTTGCTGATGAGCCAAGAGCATATGGAGCGCGACCTGGAAGCGCGGCAAGCGACGCATACTCGACCCACACCCCGGGTGGGTGGCATTGGTATTGTTCTCGCAATTGTTTTGGGGTGTATTTACTATGCGGACCAGCTGCGCAGTGATCTGCTGCTATCGCTCGCCGCGGGTCTGATCGTTTTCATTGTCGGTTTGCGAGAGGACATCCATCGCAACGTAAGCCCCCGGGCGCGTCTGTTTGCCGCCTTTGCCTCTGCTGCAGTCGCCATCGCTCTGACACGTACTGTCGTTCCGGATTTGGGCTTGTTTCCTAATTCGCTGTTGTATTTCGTGATTCCAGCCATTGCGATCACGTTGCTTTGGTCTGCCGGCACGTGCCACGCGCTTAACCTAATTGATGGCCTCAATGGACTTTCATCACTCTATAGCATGAGTGCGGCGGTTGGGTTTTTCATGATCGCCGGGTATACTGGGGATGTAGATATTCAGATCGTGGCGAGTCTGCTGGTGGCAGCAATGCTCGGTTTCTTCGTTTTGAATTGGCCCTTCGGGCGTATCTTTTTGGGGGATGCGGGTGCTTATGGCATCGGCCATGTGCTGGCCTGGCTTGGGATTGTGCTTGTTGCACGGAATCCGTCTGTTGCGGGCATGGCGGTTTTGCTTTTGCTATTCTGGCCTGTGTGTGACACGCTTTTCTCGATCCTGCGCCGCCGAATGACGCGAAAGGCGACTGATCAGCCGGACCGCCTGCATTTTGTCATCGCTTATGAGCATTTCCTGCGGGACGCAGAAGGAGCTCAAGCGGCGTAAAGTCTTTAGGTGACCTTTGCCACATGAGCGCGGGGCAGGGAGGAACG
>Ga0114899_1002009_pt1 | contig 11249 bp, 7 predicted proteins | sample MalvireepMed_215_FD_83497 | JGI IMG/M metagenome (GOLD analysis project Ga0114899, IMG submission 83497) | Marine viral communities from the Global Malaspina Expedition - Malaspina viral metaG DeepMed_215 | ecosystem: Environmental > Aquatic > Marine > Oceanic | place: Mediterranean Sea... | reverse complement strand
TGTTCATCCACGCCATTGCATTAACTCGCACAGCAGAGAGAACCGTAGCAGTCTTAGCCGTACCGCCTTCCACCGTGACTACTATCGTTATATCTCCAGTTGCCACAAAATCCTCCTATGTCGTTTTTAATATCTCTACGACTGCTGCCGGGGTTAACCCTTCACCTTGAAGTGTAGCTGCACGAGTAAGTATTTCTGGAACAGCAATCATCCAGTTTGTGTGTGGATTAGCTGCCCTAATATATGCCTGCTCTTGAGATGTGTAGTTGTTCTCATCAGCAAACTCTACTGTTTGACCAATGCTAATTATATTAACCCGTGCCTTGAGTTGCGCTACTGAATATTTCTCCAGCTTACTGAGAACCAAATCACCCATCTCCCCACCAGTTTTACGGTCTTCACTCATACGGTTCATCTCGACATTTTGCGCTGATGTAAAAGCCATTAACCTCTCCTTAGAAAGCTGTCTCATCATTAGATGCTACTGTCGATGTTCCAGAGTTATCTACTCCTGCACCATCTCCACGATTGCCAACAACCACACAGTTTTCAGAAGAAGCATCAATATACCAAGGTTGACTGGCTTGGTCTTTTATGACGTTGCCGTTTATCACTGAATCGTCACCCCCAGACCCTGTTGCAATACCAATTCCCCCAACATTGATAAGGTAGTTCCCAAGGATTCGACACCTTGGAGCAGCTGGGACAATCCCATGAGCATCTGAGCCAAGCATCACGCACCCTTCAATAAGAACATCATCCCCTGCAATATAGATTCCATCATCGTCTGAATCAGTTACTTGGACATTTCTTATAATGGCTCTATCCCCACCAGATGTCACGTTTATAGCGTCATAAGCTTCACCTCCACCTGCGGTGGTAATGGCAGCAATATTCTCTACAATACAGTCAGCACCCGAAATTGTAATGCCATTTCTTGCAGTTCCACCGTTTGCGATAGTATCCCATCCACCGCCATCGACATATCCATCGGCTCCACTCATAAGAATACCAATCGTTTCGATACCGTTCTCGCCTATCAGAGAGCAGTTAGTGCCGCTCATTGTTATAAGTCCACTCATAGCACATCCAGTACCCAGAACAAGAGTGATGTTATGTCCCGAAAGTGTGATAGCCCCAGAAAATGAACTTGCAGGTTCAACTACAATCTTTGCATTGTTAGTGGACACGGTGAGAGTTGAATATGCACCTTGCTTAACGAGCATGGTATAGGTGCCACCATCAAGAGCATCGTCACCTGCCTGTGCAGTAGTCCAGTTACCACCACCACCTGCATCTACAACACCGTCATAAGGCGCACCACCATCATTTGCATAACCGCCTTGAATATCTACTGCCCCATCAAACCGACTCACGCCTGCGTCCACATGGAGGGCGTAGTCGCCTCCGTCCTGTTTCACATACAGGGCAACCGTACCTGATGCTGATGCATGGTCTTGATTGATTTCTACCAGATTCCTACTGTTGGTATTACTATTGTTTGAATAGAATCTAGCCAGATTTCCAGTAGTTAATGACGAACCACTTCCAACCTGAACATCCATGACATATCCAGTAGTAACATGCTCGCCTTGAATAAGAACATTATGACCCGCAGGGTCACGATACGATGTGAAAACAGGTGTTGTGCCAAGCGCATTACCTGCGCCTATTCTGAAGTAGTCATAAGTGCTACCCGAATCCTCCAACCCGATATGGTAGGCCACGGCGTTGCCGTCGAAGACGATGGCGGTATCTTCTGCCCCTGCATCCCCTATCGTCAGGGTGGGAGTAGTTCCTGAGATAGTGACATCGCTCCTCAGTTCAATTTCATTTCCAGAAACCCCTAATGCAACATCTTTAGTTGAAGGGTTGAATTGAAGAAACGTATCAAACCCTGTAGTCTCCATTAATTGGAGTTTATCGCTGTCACCCCCATTAATCTGTAGTCGATAACCTTGGGCATCGTTTTCCAGTTTTATCGTAGGAGTACTGTTCGATGATGAGTTCTCAACATGAAGTTCATGGTCTATAGCATTCCCACTACCCCCAATACCCACATTCCCAGCAGACGTTATACGCATCCTCTCTGTGGCGGCGGCACTACTAGTACCAGTAAGAAAAAGCATGTCCGAAGCGACTTGGGCAGAACTTGCTGACCCGTCTTGTATGACATCAATGCCTGCTGACCTTTGAGAGGCTGATGGGGCGGTATCAGCCCCGTAGAAACCCAGCGTACCAAGATATTCACCATCACCAGTAGCAGCAAAGGTCTGAATGGTATTACTGGCAGACTTCTGGAATCTTATAGAGCCAGAATTTGCAACAGTATCGGCGTCCCAAGAACTTAGCTCTAGAAGTGTCCCTGCATCAGAACTCGCAATCTCAACAGTACTAGAAGGGGCATTGGTTCCAATTCCTATTCTGTCAGTACTAGCATCCACAAAAAACATATTGGCATTGCCGTTACTCTCGATACGGAAGTCAACATCAGCACTGCTTTCATTGAAAACAGCAGCGCCATTAACGGTAAGGGTGCTTCCGTCAAACTGGAGGTTAGCCTCGCCCTGAATGGTATCGGCATCAAAGGCGGTCATAACATAGTTATTGACACCACCGGTAATAGTATCTACCCCGCCTCCGCCAAAAGGCTGAGTAGTCATTACTGCACCGTCCTAATCCAGGTTATCTGAAGGGTGCCGGTACTCGAGGCAACAACAGCTTCCAGAGCTCCAACGGCCCTCCTATCAAAACTAAACAAGTATTCCTGGTTAGCGCGATAATAACCCCTGTTCGTATCTTTATTAATACTCCAAAGATTACCAATCTCAGTATCGCTATCAAGAGCAGATCCCCAGGAAAGACGCAACCAGTAACCATTGGTCCCAGGGGCCGAACGATCATCAACTTGATCGAAAAGAGATCCTGCCCTCCAATCAGTTATAGCCGTAAAGGTAACCTCACCATCTTGAGCCAAGGTTTTACCACTGCTTATAGTGCCATCACTGAGAGAGCTCACCGCCGCAAAGGAAGAGCCATTGTAATAATGAGCAGCAAGCACCGAAGAGTTGCCATTAACAGCCTTCACATCAACGTAAAGACCAGTGACCGGTTCAGAGAAACAAATATAAAGACGATCTGTCGTAGTACCGGAATCCATAACAGTACCAGTACCCGTGCCGGTACTACGATCAGAAACATCAACAAGCAGGGAGGAATTACTCCCCGCGGAAACCCATTTACTCGTTGCGGAGTTGTCATAGTAGACAACATCCAGGACAGCGGGATTCAAATGCAACCGAAAATCGGTCGAGGCCTGGTAGATAATCGCCTGATGGTACGCAGCAGGTATTCCCACCGAGGCCCTGGTTGTAGAGGTACCAACAGTCTCGCCTTCAACGCGAGTTGCCCCTACCGGATAGTAAGCGCTCATAAATTACTCCTCAATTGTCAGACGAAACTAGGCGGGATTGGAGTTAACCATCCCTATAACAACACGAACAGAAGGTTCAACAGACCCATCGGTAGATCCCTGGGTGTAGATAATGTCTATCGTGTCATCCGCTGTATAGGTATAGGGAACAGTAGCTGTAGTACCGGTAACAAAAGTCCCAGAAGCACCATCACAGTCGATACCATCAAGATAACGATCCGTATCACTACCATCACCAACATCAAAAGTAGAGTCTGTGGAACCAGAAGAGGCGATCAAATGAACCAAGTAGGAAAACAAGACAGTATCGCCTTTGCTCACACTGAACAAGGCCTTTGTCTCAGTAGTCCCCCTGGCCGCAACAGTGAATTCAGCACTCTTCAACTGAACAGTCTGAGTAGAAGCCATAAAATTACTCCGTTAACCTAAGGCCCATCTTCTCCATATCCGGAACCGCACCATCAGGAATCTCCACATGGATCTCCCTGGGACGCCGCGAGCACCAGGCAAGAATTCGATACCGCCTCCTGTCTGGAGGAGTCTCAAGGGGTCTAGGGTCAGGAGAAGGTTCGCCCATACGGATAACCTTCAGCCCCTTTTCCTCAAGACTCACACCAAATTTTTTCTGATACTTATCACCAAGAAGCAAAACCCTTTCGTGGCTAACCTCGATCGGCACCGTAAAAGTAGCCGACTCCCAGTAACCACCCTCTATAAGGGATCGATCAGGATAACCATGCTCCCAGGCATCAATCACTATTGACCGTCGACCTCACGGCCGAAGGCAGTCTTGACCAACTTATATCCATAAACAGAATAGCCGGCGACCTGGTTGAAGAGACCATCCTCAATATTCTGGTCAGCAACCATAGTCACATTGGATTGAACAACCCCCGCTATCGCCTCGCGATGGAAAACAGCATTTTTCTTACCGGAACTTCCAGCCTCCAGGTTACCCGACATGTAGAAATCAAGGGAGTAAATCTGGCCAAGATAGCCGGCACCTTTAGATCCATCCATATTCCCCACAGACCCGCCGTAAAGGCTATTCCTGTAGGTATCGATCTTCATCAGAGAAGCCCTGGTCGCAGGAGAAATTACAGCAAAACGATCACTCATAGGGGCAAATTGATCATTGAGATTGGTCTCCGCTGCCAGGATCACATCATCAGTAACATCAACACCATCAGTGCCGATAGCTGTAAAGGCATCGAAACCGTTGGTACCGTCCGCAGCAACGTCAGAATCCATCTTCAGCGCGATTGCCTCACCAATACCATCAGTCAAAAGACTGACATAGTTAGGCATAGTCTGGACCGCCATCTCAACGGGAATCCTGAAGGCCTTGTAAGCCAACTGGTTAACGACGAGTTGAACCTGGGACTCAGTAACGGCGTCAAAAGTCAACGACGCACCAGTACCAAAGGTAGTACTGCTCACATTACTACCCCGTCCAGTGGCAGAAGTATTCTGGGAAAAACTGGGTATATTGACCGTATCACCACGACCGGCAGGGAGTTCAGGCTCCCAACGACGATCAAGCAAAGGCCAGATAACAGTATTTGAGCGATAAGTAATAGTGGCAAGTTGGCTCCATTGCTCAGGAAGCCAGGTGGCCATCGTTGTACCGGTCATGTCAGCCATGACAAGTTACCTCCATATGTACGATCAGCGACGCATTGCGCGAATCAACTGATCCTTATGTTTCTGTAGATCACCGAAAGGTACAGAGTTAACATCACGAGACCAGAGGGCATCAGCGGATAATTCCCCTGAGGCTGCTCCATTACCACCGTCTATATCGTTAACACCAGCCTCTTCTAAAGCCGAACGACGAATTCGTTCCTTCTCACCATCAGCAGCATCTTGAAGCTGTCTCTGGGCCGCCCTAGCATGACGCCTGAGCACGCGGAACAATTCCGCCTGGGCCCGATACATAGCCCCGATATCCTTCTGATTGTAAGCCTCAGTCCAGAGAGCCCTGAAATCCTCAAGATCAGGATCAGTACGAAGATCGATGCCAGTATCCGCCAGAGCATCATCGACATCAAGCCGAATCTCCTCAATGGACCGCTCGAAAGCCGTACCTTCCTTCCTGTTTTGACGTTCAGCCTCAACACGCCCTAAATCGGCGGCAAAAGCCTCATCGTCACCACGGCCGATATGCTTGAGAACTGCGGCAACCGTATCGCTCAGGCCGGCAACACTGTCAACAATGTCATCGTTAGAACGGGCAGCCGAGGCCAACTTATCATGCCGGCCCTTCATGGCGTTGTAATCATTCTGGCTCTTCAAAAGAGCCTGTTCGCCATCATCAAGTCTCTTGGTCAACGCATCGATCTGTTGTTGCGGAGACAATTCAACCTCGACAGGGGGCGGAGAACTCTCCGGTACTATCGTTGCAGAAGCCTCCTGAACGCCAGGATCGGGCATCACCATATCAACCTTTCCCTCCAAACCAGGAATACCGTCTATCGCCATCACTTCACCTCCTGGGCAATCTAACGAGTGGCCAGAAACAAAAAAAACCGCCAAGACCTCAAAGAGTCATTGGCGGCAAAGCGCACTAATCATATGGCAAATCATCACAAGTCTAGGAAGCACCAACCAAATTGTCAACCACCCTGGAACTATCTATAACCACAGAACGTTTGCACCTAGGGCAAACAAGCCGAAGAATGCCCTGTAATTCATTGGCAATCTTCTTACCACAGTTCCGATAGGGGCAACGAACACCGCTCCTCACGGCGCAACCAACTCAGGTTCGCCTTGCTCCGCCAAATAGGATTCAACCAGATCATCAATATGTTGTCGTTCATGAACCCAGCTCCCCTGATCAGACTTCATACCCAACCAGAGCATTTCCAAACGAAAGTTCATCGGTGATTCGACATATTCCCATTTGAGCAAAGCAGCCTCCAGGCGCAAGGAATCTTCCGAGGACCAATCGATCGAAAGATCAGCCCCCATCCGCATACGTTGCTTGGCCTCTTGAATCGAACCACCCTGGGAAACAAGATCCCGCAACCTAAAATCCCTTTGTTCAAGAACTCGACGATTATCAGCACTCTCAGGAAGCCAGGCGAGGTATTCATCAAGCAAACCCTGCCTCTTGGCAACAGTTTCGCCCATAACAAAATAATCCTTCATCCTTTCCATATCAATCCAGAAATCCCTTACACCATCGGGGTGCATAGTTGTAAGGCGATTTTCAATATCATCTAGATACGGTTCGACGGTCGGGTCCAGCTTCAACTGTTCACGAATACGACGATCGACCGAGTAAAGATATTCCCCTGTATCAGGGTCCACAAGATCAGGGGAAGCCATAGCATCCCAGAACTTCAGCTCGGCCTTGTTATAAGCAGCCTGCTCCTTGCGTTCAGTAACCTCCATACCGTCCACCACATCATCAAAATCAAGATCCAATTGGCGCATCCGCCCCTTTGTATCAGCATAAATAGAAGCCATGCCCAGCCGGTAGCTTTTTCCAACACCATATTTCTTCTCAAGGGCATTCAAGGCATCGTTGCGATCCTCGACAATACCATCACGTTCGGAAAAATATTCCTGATCCCTGTCACCGGATTCAAGACGACTACCACGGTGCTCATCAAGAAAAGCCTCAATCCGAGGATCTTGAGCATCAATATAGTCACGAAGCCTCAAATCCATATTCTCCCAGGCATCGCCGTGAGTAGTCCCTGGCCAAACCTTGAGATAACCACCATCAGCATCGGCAAACCGACTTTTCTCCTCAAGAGTCATACGCTGAAAAACATCACGACGAAGTAAGGTGGCATTCTCAAAGGGAGTAGTAGGCTTTGTGTTGAAGCCAATAGAAGAGCCGGCAACACCAGCCGCACTATCACCCTCAAGGAAACCCTGTATAGCAAACATCAACGCATTAGAAACAGTATGGCTAATAACATCGGTGACACCCTCGATATTCTCTCCAGGTATGAGGTCAGCACCTGTGGCCGCCTCCAAGGCAGTAGAAACGAAATCTAGACCAGGAGCTCCCAGGGTCACCCAACGTTGCAGAATAGGATTCTTCTGAGAGTCCCAGGAAACTAGAGTTTTATCAGAATCGTCCAAAGGATTCAAAGCCATAACCAAACCGGTCATCAGTTGGAGCATACCGCGGCTTTGCCCGCCGATTCCATACCATTGACCATCTCGCTCGATAGACATGTACCGACGACCGGACAGAGGATTGAAAAATTCCTTGGCACCCTTATCCCAGGAAATGGTATAGTTCGGGTCCTCACGACCCTTAGCAAGTTCGTTAGCAATCCACAGAGTGCCGGAAAAACCGTGCATAAAAGTCAAAAGATGAGAGATAGATTGGAAAGCCTGGCGTTGCTTGGCGGTAGCCCCCTCCTCCTTGAAACCAAGCCGGAAGCCGGCTTCACTGGGGATAGCCCTGAAGGCATCAGCAAAAATAACACCGATCGAGCGCATAAGCCTCGGAGCAAAAGCCATGAAAAGGCCTTCAATAGCCCTCTGGTTAGGTCCCACACCGAGAGCCTTGATATCGATACCGCCGGTAACATTGGAAATATGAGAGGCGAGATCAGCATAACCACCATTCTGCCTCTTGCTATGCCAATATGGCTCGAGGGCCTTCCAGAGCTCAGTACGCATCATCAGGACGTCAGTATTGTAGGAAGCCTGGAAACGGCCGAGAGTCTGCCCAGTAGCACCCCTGGCGAGAGACCTCAGCGTTTCGCCATTTATAGGACCGAGCTTAACCTTGCCAAGAGGAGCGCCCCAGGCAATACCACCCCCACTCTGGGAAGCCACAAAATATTCAACATCACCAACAGGAACGCCGTAACGAGCCATACGTTGAATAACATTCAGATTGTCGCGAATATAATGCGATTGAACCGTAGGGTCAAGAAGAGCCCAGGTGCTGTTCATAGCGGCCTTTGCCCAACGGAAAGGGTTCGTCCCAATCATGGGAAGGCCATGAGTAAACGGAGCCGCAAGGTCAAGAGTAGCAGAAGTATATTTGACTGTGCCCGCAAGTTGATTAAAAAACCTTAGTGGTTGAGCGGTGGGGCCAAGAAGATGTCTGATGCCGTCAAGTATCTGTTTATCCTCTCCTTTTCGCATAAATATGCCCATGAATTCTGAAACCGAAACCATGCCTGGCTCACCACCTGAGAACAAAGCATTCCTAACCTGTTCCCCTCCCTTAATATTATTCAAGGCAGCGCCACGTTCGTTATAAGCCGTTTCGTAAAGAACACTGGCCTCTTGCACCCGCTTAACCTGTTCGGCGATCTGCCGAGCCGCCGCCTGGACCTGAGGGGCATCATCCCCAACCTCGGCCGCCAGAGCATGATTACGGGTCCTCATCCTCGTCAGATCATCATCCATACTCTTCCAGATGGCATAACGCTGCTTAAACCGTGCCATGACGTCGGGAACAACATCCCAGAGGGCAGCATCATAGGTAACCCCTAGATTGTTGTGGATAACAAAACCTTCCAATTGTTTCATCAACACATCATGATAGGCTGACTTCAAGTGCAGTTCGAGAACAGCACGGGGATCAGCTTCATAACGAACCGAGCCCTCGACAGCACCTTCCGTTGCAGTTGCCCAGATCCTGGCCTCATAAGGATTGGTTGGCTTTGCAAATTCTTTTCCACCCCTGCCCAAGCCTATCCTGGGAATATATATAAAACCCTTCTTCTGCTTGGGGCGAGGAGCAAGGCCAGATTTGATCCGATAGGCCTCAATTTCGTTGATCACCTCCCTGTATTCATCGATCAAACGACGCGCCGGAGTACCAGGAGCAAAAGAAGCGCCATGAGCATCCGGATTAGAAAAAACATCATTCCAATGAACCTTGCCAGAAGTAATAGCTCCCTCTTCAGCGGCATCACCCACACGATAAACAGAGTCAATCATGCCGTCGCCATCAAGATTGATAGGAGAACGACCGACAGAAAAACCAGGACCCCTGCCAAAAAATGGCTGCCAGCGAACACGATGGGAATCGTAGGCAGCCTGAATGGCAACCTCACTCAGCTCCTCGGAAACATTGGTTTGACGCACGAAAGCAATGACCGCCTTTTCAAGCGGGCTGAGAGCGCCGACAGAAGGATTTATGCCGGAGCGGGTAAGGAAGGAGCGAAGAACTCGACTCTCCACACCACCAACACGGTCAAAGGCCTCCTGAAATCCACCCAGCTCACCGACCCAGCGCCGTGTCGTACCCGACCCACCAGCAACAACTCCAGTATGAAACCTTGCGACATCACCGAGTATTTTATTAGCCTCGACAGAACCATTCTCAACGATGCGACGATACACACCAGGCCGTACCTCGCCAACAAGTTTCATAGCCTCCAAACGTTTAAAAACCTGGGTAAGGATCTTCTGGCCACCGCCATCAAGGGCATTGCGAAAACCCCTGACATCGACATCACCAGACATCCGATACCAGAAAGAAACATCATTCCAACGAAGAGCGCCATCAGGAATACCTTCAACGCCCTCAATAACAGGATTGAAAGCATCATCAAACAACCGGATACGACCCTGAGAAACAAGTTCAGCGGTCTGCGCGTCAACCGGATTACCCCGATCAAGAATTTTCCTCAAATCATCCATCTTGATCTTTTGAAAGCGGATACCCTTACCACCGGTGCCAAAAGCTTGATCGGGAATACGAAGACCATGAAGAATATCAGCCTGAAGCATATCCCCTACAGCCTCTCCAATCTCCAAAACATCGGTGCGATTGAAGGTGCCCTTGCGGGTGAAATCAAAGAAACTCATCGTCTCCTCAGCATCATCCAACCCCTTCTGCAAGCCCTTCACCTCGATACCCCACCCCAATTCGTCGACCACCATTTCACCAGGCCGTCTAGCAGTCGCTGGGACGTCTCCGCTAAGAACAGCACGATCCTGTACAGCATATTCGCCGGTAGCGGCCTCAACCCTCAGCAAGGGTTCGCCATCGGCAGTCCTCACCTCAAACACGCGAACAACGTCTTCCGCTCTTGTCGGATCTGCTCCAGGTAAATCACCCAGCTCCTGAGCATGTCGCACATCAGAATCAGGTCGACTCACCTCATGAACCTTAAACCGACGAGAGCGACTCTCAGTAACCGTATCACTGATCCTATTAGGGAACGAGGGAACAGGAGCAATATTAGCAGCAAGACCACGAAGAGTAGAATTGGGATCAACAAGGCGGTAACCGGCCGCACCGGCCTTGTAACCACCCTTGAGAACGCTAAAACCACCCTTGAGAATAAGAGCCTCTCCGGCAGTAAGAGGAACGGCAGCGTAACCAAGACCCTCCATTGCGCCCGCCACACCCCTCGGCATCTTGAAGTTCTCATCAAGGACTTCCTTTATCAGATGCTTGTTACGAACATCCTGGGTCAGTTCGTAAAAGCTGAGACCGTGAGATTCAGCCTTCTCAGTTAGGGCCGCGCGATATTCCTCGCTATCAAATATCTGCCGGAAAGGACCTTCCAAACCAGTGCGGGTCCACGTAGCAAATTCATGAGCTATCGGCTCCAACATGCCGACAGTGACAGGCAAACCGAAAAGACGGCCGGCGGGCATACCCATAAGAGCGGCCTGGCCCTTGGTCCAAGGGGTAGCAATAACCTGGTCAATAACATCTTTATCGGCAGGATAATAGGTCCGACCCGCTTTTCCGGTCAAAGGGTCAACACTCTCCCTGAGAAAGCCCTGGGCCTCCATCTGGCGAGCCTCTTCAACGCTGGGCCTGTAACCGGCAGGCCAGTACATCGTCCTGGCTCCCTCCTCACGGGTCTCACCA
>Ga0114899_1002007_pt1 | contig 11253 bp, 13 predicted proteins | sample MalvireepMed_215_FD_83497 | JGI IMG/M metagenome (GOLD analysis project Ga0114899, IMG submission 83497) | Marine viral communities from the Global Malaspina Expedition - Malaspina viral metaG DeepMed_215 | ecosystem: Environmental > Aquatic > Marine > Oceanic | place: Mediterranean Sea... | reverse complement strand
TGGGTCTTGCGCTGCCTCTGAGATTTCTCGACCTGTGACGTGCCTGGTGGGTTCTCCCTGAACTTTTTTGGTTACCATTTCGTGCTCCCTTCTTATCTAATAGTTAATCGTTCGCCCCGGCGTAATTCTGTGCCTTCGGGGACTTCGCCAGTTTTCTTCAACGCTGCTGCTGCCAGTTTCTTGTCACTGATCGAGGCAATCAGTTCTTCGGGAACCTGGTCGAGCGTGGTCTTTATGACCACGTTCCAATGCTCCGCTGGAACTAATGCCTCGTTGGTGACTTTGAAGGTCGGCGGGTTAGGGGTGCGGGTCAGCGTTAGCCCCACACCTTTCACTCGGTCGATGCGGGATGCGTTCATTTCGTTACGCAGGTATCCGCGCAGCCACCCAGCTTTGTTCTCGATAGTCTTGCGACGCTTGGCGAGCCGTACTTCCTCATCCTTGATCTTCTTGGCATCGCCTTCCAGGTCGAGAATAAAGCGACCAATCGATTCAGCCTTAGCATCGAACGCCCCGGTGACTGCTGCCAGCCCTGTGGTCATTTCGTCTTCGGTCAGATCGTCGGCGTTCTGCAACCAATGAAGGTCAGCCGACAATTCGTACAGAGTAGCCATTAGACTTTGCCCCGCATTTCGGCAAGGCGGGCATCGCGTTTGGCTCGCTCTTGCTTCAATGTTGCCTCAATGTCGGCTATGGTTTCGTTGGCAATATGCTCACGCACCCACAGAATAGTTCCGGTCTGCCCTTCGCACTCAGGCCACTTGGCGTGACGCTTGCCGATTGATTCTTCAATGGACTGCGTACCACGAAAGGGCTTTGCCCCTGAGCCGTTCGGCCAGGTCAGTTTGTGGCCGATGCTGCGGGCTGCGTACCACTCCATGATTCCGTACATGCGATAGCGCACGCCCTTGACGCGTCGCGTCCGTGGTGGGCGTTCGGCCCCCTCCACTTTCAGGCATCCGTGATTCCGTCCGCTGCATGAGCAACGGCATATATCTTCACGGGCGAACCAGCATGCTTCGCCACAGGTTGTCTCGGTATAAATGGCTGCGAGAATATCGTTGTTCAGCATCTAATACCGCCCCGTGGCCATATCCATCAGCGAGTAACGCTTCTCGGCTGGGCCTTTCCACTCCCAGGGTGCGTCGTCGTACCCCGGTACGTGGCGAATCAGTTTCTGGATGATTGCTTCACAGAGCCGGTACGCTGCGGACTGTTCCCAGTCGGGAGTCTCGCACGCCTGGTACTGATAGCAAACGACCATCGACAAGCCTTCAACGGCGGTCGGCCCTTGCAGATATGGCGGGTCAACGAACACGCCTACATCATCGGCCTTGTATCGGTAGTTGACGCTGCGAACATTCTCATCCAGCAGCAGTTGGCCGATGCGGTCGAAGTCCTCACGCTGGATGCGCTTACGCACTCCATCGCCCTTCTCATCCCAGTAGACAGCATCGGTTGATGCGCCCCTGCCCACCGCCAGTTCGGTCATAGCGGCGATGTGATCGTTTCCTACTACAAATGCACTCATTGGTGTTCCTTTCCTAGCGTGACCAGTAGGCCACGAACTCATTGTTCTCATCGCGAACTGCGACGACATAAAGGTTGGTGCGGTCTGAAAGTTGAACGGTGTACGTCCACCCCTCATCCTCGCCGCTGGACAGTTGTGCAGCGGTCTTATCTGCCACGTCCTTTGAGTGGTAGACGTTCTGGTGGTGGTCAATCCGTAGTGCGGCCATAATCTTTCCTTCCCTTGAATTTGCCCTGTGCGTATGCGCTTTCAATAGCTGTATCCAGCAACCGAACCAGGGGCATCATGTTTTCGCTGCCGACTTCGTTGATAAGTGCTTTCAGCAACGCCGACCGCGCCTCATCCTTCTTGGTGTTGTACCGCCGCACTTCGGCAGCAATTTCAGCGGTATTCAGGGGCATATATGGTGTTCCTTTCCTCTGCCTGTAATAGATGTTGAAAGCCTAGCGGAGAGTTGCGCCATCCCTACGTTCACTATTGAGACCGTTTCCGGTTGTCCTCACGTCGCGGCCCGCCGAAGCTAAGGCGCATAGCGGTAATGAACCCGCAGGGATGACTTGCAGACCGGTGCGCTCATGGGAATCCTTTTATACCGAGAGCGTGGATACTAGGCGGGGGATGAATCCGCTTCGATTGCTTCGCTCGACAGCAACGGTCAGGGATTGCTCCCTGCCTCCGCGTGACCTTTCGACCTACGTTCTGCCCATGTTGATTCATGGATTCTGCTGCGTCCTGCTCGGCTCGGTATTGACCTCTTGCCCCTATTCAGCTTGTCGGGAGTCAACCCGATCTGGATAGAGTCGTCGTGTCTGCCTTCGATATTCAGATCAGGTCTGTGCCTGTCTCAATTTCCTCTCTAACTAAACTTTCAACATCTAAATAATAAACCTATGCAATCCAACCGTCAACCCCTAAACGATAGCAAAGTGGGTAATGCTAGAATCGGGCCATGCCGGTTCACCGAAAAAAAGAGGGAGATATTGATGGCGACGGTGAAGAAGAAAACCGATAAACCTGGGTATCGCAATCGCGTCAAAGAACTGAGACAAGTTCCAGCCGATGACTTACATCCTCATCCGAATAACTGGCGGGTGCATTCGTCATTTCAGCGCAATTCTCTAACGTCCATGCTCAACGAAGTGGGCGTTGCTAATGCGGTGATTGCTTACGAGGATGAGGAGTGGGGGCTAACGGTAATTGATGGACACCAACGCACCGAGATAATTGATACCGGCGACGTGCCGACGCTGATTCTCGATGTTGACCGGCATGAGGCCCAGGCGTTGCTCGCCACCCTTGACCCGATAGCGCAGATGGCAGGAACCGACCCCGGCGTACTGGAAGATTTGCTCGCCACTGTTGAGGGCGAGGATAACGAGATTGCGGAACTGCTAGAAGAAGTCCGTGACCGCTACGGGCTGGGTGAAGTGATGCTCCCTGAGCAGGATACGGATGCGGCCTACATTGGAACAGAGGGGCAACCCGTTCTTGAAACGGCCACCGATGCGCCGCCGACCAACCTGAAAACGATCATTCTGTATGTGTCGCTCAACGATATTGACAACGTGAACAAGTGGCTGGTCGGGTTGCAGTCTGCGTGGGACAAGCAGGATTCGACTGAGGTTATGCTTGAAGCCTTAGAGAAGGCATACAACGATGAGGTAGTAAATGCAGCAGGTGGGTGAGTTCGGCCATCCGTGGCCGCTGGTAGAACTACGGGCCAGAACTCGTATCAGCACAACCGAACTGGAAAAGAAGGTGGGGCGTGTTATTACTGAGAATGACTACAACGTAGTTGCTACTGGCCCCACGATGATTACTAAGCCCAACGGCGACCCGCTGATGATCTATCTGCCGAAGGCTATCCCCGAAGATATGGCTGACCAGGCTTATGAAGTCTTGCACACGATCAAAGCTAAGACAGATAATCGCGGCCTCGCCAGTGGAACCAACCCTATTAACAAGGGGTCGCGCACCCCCAACGATCATCAGGTGCGGTCGCATCTTGTAATGTCCAGCATCATTGGGAATTTCGACCCGATGGGTGGCCGCCATCCATACTGTCGCACCACCGCATGGACTGGTAGTAACGCCGATGAATTCTCAGCCCTGTTCCCGGCGTTTGAATGGTGCGGGGAACTGTTCAAGGCTTACAAGCCCGACCGCTACGCAGTCCAGATGAAATACGTGAATGGGACGAAGCGCGATTGGCGAATCGGCCAAACGCCTTTCAGCACCATGACGGTGAATAACACCTACCCCACCGGAGTCCACAAGGATGTAGGCGATTTGCACGAAGGTTTCTCAAATCTGTTTACGCTGCGGCGCGGTGACTATACCGGCGGTGTTCTTACGTTCCCTGAGTACCGGATAGCCGTGGATATGCAAGACCGCGATCTAATCCTGATGGACGCGCACGAATGGCATGGCAACACCGCCATAGACGTGCGGAGCGAAGATGCCGAGCGCATTAGCTGTGTCCTGTATTACCGCACCCGTATGGCCCAATGTGGAACGATGGAGGAAGAAATAGCAAAGGCGCGGGCGGCGATGGATAGAGGGCTGGGCCTCGACGACCTGGAACCCGAAGTGCGCGACACAATCACCACGAAGATGGGCATATGACTTACCGGCAGAACCCGCCGAACGCTGTGCAGGTCGAATTAACCGAGGGCTGCAACCTGGCCTGTTCTTTTTGCGGCATTCAAGGCATTCGTGATAATGGGGCCGACGGAAGCAAGGGGATACACGGCAAGGGAAGCCAGCCATATCACTTCATGACGCTGGCCGATGGCAAGAAAGTGGCTGCAAGGTTGGCCGAAGCCAAGTGGAATCCACGGATAGAATTTGCCATGCACGGCGAGCCATCTTTGAACCCATACGCTGCGAGGATTATTGCTGGTTTTCGGCGCGCTCTGCCGACTCAATATCTGATGATGACGAGTAATGGTGGTGGCTTTATGGCTGACCCGACCGCCTCGATTGGTGCTTTGTTTGATGCTGGGCTGAATGTGTTGTTGCTTGATGATTATGACCAGGTTAATATCGTAGATAAGGTCATGGAGCGGTATCGCGGCAACGCCGCGGTCACGCATTACCCGCTGGACAAGAAGGCCAACCCGCATCGGCGGCGCAAGGCCCATGAGCAAGAGATAGTGCTGGTTGCCGATATAGCGTCAGCCGATGATGGCAACCACGCTACGCTGAATAATCACTGCGGCTCTGGTGCGCCGCTGAACTTCGCTGCGGCTGGTAAGCGATGCGCCAAGCCTTTCCGAGAAATCAGCGTCCGGTTCGATGGCAACGTGGCGATCTGCTGCAACGACTGGCGCGGCGTTTACAAGTGCGGCAATATTCTTGATGTACCGGCTGAAACGCTGTGGCAAGGTGAGCCGTTCCAAGTGGCCCGCAAATTTCTTTATCATGGCGACCGCACATTCCCCCCCTGCTATGGCTGCGATGCGCTAAGTTATCGCCCCGGCTTACTCCCTGATCGTATGGGTAAGGAAACGCTGCCTGAGCCAACCGGAGAGGACAGGGAATTGGCGATGGCGGCAACTGTTGGCCGATCTTATGCTGCGCCTGTTCAAAGGCCGTGGGAGTAAATCATGAGCCATAAGATCGGCGAAAAGGCGCGGCATGTAGTCGGGGTGTGGCGAAGATGAAACGGCAAATAGCTGGAGAAGATGTTTATGTCGCGGTGATAAGTGCGGGGCGACCGGGCAACGTCGTCGGGATGGCTCCGTTAGTTGGCCCTGCCACGTGGTACGTCCCAGCCCCCGATGTTGAGGCATATGAGTGGGGGGGCGCGGAGTTCGTCGCCGCTGATAGTGGTGGCTTGACCGCTGCCCGTAACGATGCGCTAGAAGACGCTTTTGCTGCTGACTTACCGTGTGTCCAGCTATCTGATGATCTGTGTTCGATTCGGCGTTTTGATGGGCCAAAGACCGAGACATTCGCGGGTGCAGTTGGGGAAATGTTCACCGCCCTTGCAGATTATCCAGATTTGAAATATTCAGGTTTTGCCCCAACAACAGATGAGCGTGCTTTCAGTCCTGATAAGCGCATAGGGCTACACCATTTCATTGTGGGCGACTTTACACTCACCCTGCCCTCGCCTATCCGCTATGACGCTTCCTTGAAACTAAAAGAGGATTACGACTTCACGATGCAGCATATTGTTGGGCATGGTGGTGTTGTGCGCTTGAACTACATCGCACCTGCATTTCAGCACCGCAACAATGTTGGCGGGGCGGTTGAGGCACGTTCGGCGAACCCGCTACTGGAAGGGCAAACAGCCGCCACCCTGCTGGATAGATGGAAGCCCCATTTACGGAAGCACCCAACGCGGGAGAATGAAGTGGTGTTGCATTGGCGTGGCTCGTAGAACTACGAAAGGTTTTTTATGGCAGACGAAAACGCTATCCAGAAGCGGCCACCCGGTCGGCCCACCAAACTGACCGAAGCCCTATCTACTCAGTTCGTTCTTCATGTCCGCGCTGGGGCCACCCCTGAACGGGTCGCTGAGGCTCTTGGGCTAGGCATCCGAACCTATTACACCTGGATGGAGAAGGGGCGTATGGGTGATGCAACCTACGAGCAGTTCCAGCAGGACGTGACGCGTGCGATGCACGAAACCGTGATGAACGCCGAGATACTTGTGCGCCGTGGCGATCCTCGTGCGTTCCTGCGAATGAGTCCGCTGGCAAGGGGCAATTCTGACATGCCAGGTTGGGGCAGTAACAACGCCGAACAGGAAGAACAGCCCGCGGAATTCACGGCCTCTGAGGATGAATTATTTGAGCAGTTGATGGAACGGCTCGACCGGATGGCAGAGCGGGAAGCAATTGGTAGCCCCACCGACCCGCAGTAGAGCGCAGGTCTTTGCGTCAGTTATGCAGCGTGAAGATCGCGCTGCCGAGTTGCGGGCCATCCGTGACCGGGGCCAGCTTCGCCAGCTTCCGTATGAGTGGGGATTCTGGGCGAGGCCCGACCAACTTGTACCACCGGGCGACTGGTACACCTGGCTCATCATCGCCGGTCGTGGGTACGGCAAAACCCGCACAGGGGCCGAGACAATCAGGGCATGGCAGGAAACCGGCAAATATAGTCGCTTCGCCCTTATAGGCCGCACCCCGGCTGATGTACGGGACACCATGATCGAAGGTGAGTCCGGGATTCTCGCAATCAGCCCACCGACCAACTACCCGAAGTTTGAACCGTCCAAACGTCGGCTGACCTGGCCCAACGGTGCAATCGCTACTACGTACACATCTCAGGAGCCTGATGTTCTCCGTGGCCCGCAGCACGACGCAGCGTGGGGCGATGAGGTAGCGACGTGGCGATACATGGAAACCTACGACAACTTGCAGATGGGCTTGCGGCTGGGTAGTAGCCCGCGACAGATATTCACCACAACGCCGCGCCCGGTGGCCCTAATCCGTCAACTGGTCAAGCGTGCAGCCGACGAAAAGGCACATGAGGCCACCGCAGCAAATCCGAAAGTCGTAGTGACCCGTGGCTCCAGTTATGCGAACCGATCAAACCTGACCCCGCAATTCTTTGAAGAAGTCATCGCGCCGTATGAGGGTACGGAACGCGGGCGGCAGGAAGTCTACGGTGAACTGCTGGAGGAAGCCGAAGGTGCGCTCTGGACACGCTCGGCAATAGACGATACCAGGGTTACAGCCGTGCCGGGAACCATGCGCCGTATCGTCGTTGCTATCGACCCGGCTGGCGGCGGCGGTGACGAGATAGGCATCGTTGTTGCGGGCCTGGGTGGCGATAAGGAATGGTACGTCCTGGAGGATGCCTCGCTGCGTGGTCGGCCCGAAGCGTGGGCGGCGCGCGCGGTGGAGATGTACCGGAAGCACAATGCTGACTTGATCGTTGCAGAGAAGAACTACGGCGGCGATATGGTGGAGTCCACTATCCGCACCGCTGAACGTGGCGTTCCGGTCAAGATGGTGACAGCCAGCAGGGGTAAGGCGATCAGGGCAGAGCCGATTTCATTTGCATACAGCAAGGGCAAGATTCACCACGTCGGCTCATTCGACGCGCTGGAAGATCAGATGTGCAACTGGTCGCCAACTGAATCGACCTACTCGCCCGACCGCCTCGACGCGCTGGTGTGGGCCATGACTGAGTTGCGTGCGGGTATCGGCGGCGGCACGTTGCGGTCAGCCCTGCGGACATAAAAAAAGACCCCGCCGTAGCGGGGCCGTTTATATTCAGTTCCGACGAGTCGTTTACTTCATTCGTTACCTTCCATTTTGTCTAGTCTGTGAAGTGCGCGCGAGAATCGGATTACCTGATCTTGCCGCTCTGTGCCGATGGGCTGTCGATACATGGGGAGCACCAGATCAGCGATGGCCCTTGCTGATTCGATAAACTCAACCTGCGCTGCGTCGGTCATTCTCTTGCGATCTTTCTCCATGACCTCTGCCATGTGCGACGCATGTTCCATAAAGGTTTTCATTTTGATTTCCCTTAGTGATTCCCTTTTCGTTATGTATAAATAATACGCCTCATTCTCCAAACCGTCAACCCCTAATCGTAACCAGTTTTAGGGCTGCTGCTATAATCCACGCACCGACACAATTTTCTATAAGACCGATTCGGGAGACTCGGCTTAATGGAAGGGTGTCGCATGGGATTCAGGCAACGACTCGGTGACGCTGCAAGCGGACTCCGCTACGGCTGGAACCTGAACAACGTCAAGATCAAAGCCACCGCCGAGCAGATTCATGCCCAGCGTTTCGGTGCAACGCCTGGTGTCGAAATGTCGCCTGAGAAATATGGCGAATATTTCCAGACCTCCTCGCCCGTATTCCGCGCCATCCACCTGCGCTCTGATGCCGTATCGTCAGCACCGATGCAGGTTGTCACCGTCGATAGTGATGGCCTCGCCACACCCGTTGAGCGCACCGACCCGGCGCAGCTTCTATTTGACAGGCCGAACCGCTGGTGGACTTCTGCTGACCTGCTGTACCACACCGAAGCATCGCTCTCGACGTGGGGCAAGGCCTTCTGGTTCATCGACCGCATCCAGGCGACCGGCGTGGTTACGATATGGCCGCTTCCCACAACCAGGGTGCAGGTCATACCGGGTAAGAATGGCGAATATATCAAGGGCTTCCAGATGACCACCGAGAGCGGTGAGCGTGTTAGCTTCCTGCCCGAAGAAATTATCTGGTTCAGGCGGGTACGTCCTGACAACGAATTCGCAGCGGCCAGCCCTATCGCCCCAGGTCGTGCGGCCTTCGATTCCACCATCAATGCCAACCTGTACAACCGCAACTTCTTCATCAACGGGGCCATCCCGAATGACGTGGTGTGGTACATGAACAATGCCGTGGATGACGACGATTACGACGACTTTGAAAAGCGTCTGTTCTCACGCCACGGTGGAACCGGCAACGCGCATCGCCCGATGATCTGGGACTTGTCCGAAGGGGCGAAACCTGAGCGGCTGGGTATTACGCAGAAGGATATGGAGTTCATTAGTTCGCTCCAGTGGGGCGTAGAGGAAGCGGCACGCGTATTCGGCATAATGCCACCGATGCTGATGGATAGATCAAGCACGACGCTGGACAACGTGCAGCAAGCGCGCCTGGAGTTCTACACAGGAACGGTATCGTCTGAGTGGTCGTTTATATCGCGCGAGATAACCGCCGCCCTGTCTGACGTACTGGGCCTCCCTGAGAACTATGCGGTGCAGTTTGACACGACCAAAGTGCGCTCCATGATCGAGGCCGAGGCCGAGTTGCGTAAGACCCGGCTTGAAGAAGTGAAGGCCGGTACGCTAACGATCAATGAGTACCGCGCTGAGTTCGGTATGGAAGGCGTGAATTGGGGCGATGTTGCATGGCTCCCAATGGCCCTCACACCCGTCCAAGATGGCGAGAAGGCCGAACCCCTGGCCCTTCCCCCAGCCCCGCCGCCTACGGACGACACAGACGATGCCACCGAAGATGAGGACGATGATGCGGAACTGATTGATGTGGATGCAGCCTGGGACAACGTGACCCGCGCCCTATCAACCGACCGGCCCCGCCATAAGCGCAAGCCCAGCAAGGCAGCATGGGACGCTCGCAAGGTGGAGAATTATTGGAAGGCCACCGACGCGGAAATCAAGCGCGGGGCGAGGGACTTCCGGGCCATGCAGCAGCAACTATTCCGACAGCAGTTACGGGCGGTGTTACGTGCCCTGATTGATGTTGAGATTATCGAGAGCGCGTGGACAAAAGACCTGAGTGACAGCATCTTCAATCCGACCACATGGATACCCGTATTTGAGAAGCGTGGCCGACCGTTACTGTTCGCAGCGTTCAGCCGGGCGGGGAGGAACACAGCCGACGAGTTCAACCTGCCGCCATTCGACCCGAACACTGTTTCAGGCCGGGCGTTCATAGATCAGCGCACAGAGTTGTGGGCCAGGTCGGTGAACCAGGAAACGGCTCAACTGATCGCGTCTGAAATGTCAGCAGGGGTGGCGAATAATGAAACGATTATTCAACTTGAACAGCGTGTAGAAAAGACCTTCAAGTTCAACAACGCGGTCAGGGCCGAACGCATCGCGCGTACCGAGTCAGGTGCAGCAGCATCGGCAGGGCATCAGGAACTATTCGACCAGATGGAAGTGGTAGATCGCAAACAGTGGATTACCACCCTGGATGACCGCACACGCCCAGACCACGTTGCAGCGCATGAACAGGTGCGCCCGAAGTCTGCGCCGTTCTCTGTGGATGGGGAAGAACTGATGGCCCCTCGGCTGGGCAACGTAGCGGGTAACAACATCAACTGCCGATGCGGGATAGTTCCGCTCATCATCGATCAGGAACCAGTCGTCGTTCCGCTGGCAGTAGAGGCGTGATGGCTGGAAGCCCATAGCAAACGGCATGACTCGGCACTGCTATTCTTTACGGCGGTCGCCTGGAAGCGGGCGAGCGATAGCACCGATTATAGATTCTTAGGGAGACAATATGGTTGACGCGAGAGGCGTACCGGGAGACAGAGGCGCAGCGGGGCCGGGCGAGCATATCCCCGGCTTTCCTGCTGCCGAAGGGCCAGATGGTCAGAAGGACTATCTGAAAGCAAATACGTATGTGGGCTGGTACAAGAGCGATCACGAACGGCTCATCTCAGCCAAGCGTGGCCCTTCCCACAAGTGGGCGCACGCCGCCCCCGATAGCGTCCTCGTGTGGGCCATCGGTAACATCTGGAAGGTGGATGCCTGGCACACGGTTATCGATATGTGCCAGTACGCTTCCGATATGGGCATGACGGTCAGGTTCCAGGAAGGGCAGAACCGCTGCCTGGAGCCGTATGACGCGCTGGGTACGATGCGGAACGAGGCCTTCGCCGCTGCCAGCATGGGCGGCTTTGAATACCTGCTGATGATCGACAACGACGTACTGCCGTCGAAAGACACGCTGTACCGATTGGGTCAGCGCGACGAGCCAGAGGTCGCTCCATACGTCGAGGAACCCAAAGACCCGAACCAACCTGGTCGGCCTCTACGCACACTTCACGGCCCATTCCGTGAGCCGTACAAGGGCATCTACAATGTGAAGTGGCACGTCCTGAGCATGATGCTCTGGAAGGTTCCATTCATCCGTAATTGCGGACTCGATTTCTGGCAGGACACCATCGGCGGCGATGAGGGTTATCACTTCGCCAAGATGTATGCTCAGACCGGCGTGTATCCGAAGGTCGATTCC
>Ga0114899_1002005_pt1 | contig 11257 bp, 5 predicted proteins | sample MalvireepMed_215_FD_83497 | JGI IMG/M metagenome (GOLD analysis project Ga0114899, IMG submission 83497) | Marine viral communities from the Global Malaspina Expedition - Malaspina viral metaG DeepMed_215 | ecosystem: Environmental > Aquatic > Marine > Oceanic | place: Mediterranean Sea... | reverse complement strand
TTAAGGCGTTAATTCTGTTGTTTCTGTGTCAAACTATGTCGATAAAAAGGCAAGCAAAGCTAAAATGCCTGAGTTTACTTTAAACTACCTGTGCTATTATGATTAGAATCATTTTTTTTGAATTAACTTATTTTGCACAGAGAATCAAATATGCCTGCATTAAGTAAACTATTTCTTTTTTTCATGATCGGTTCATTATTTTCAGCTAGTATAGATGCCGAAGTTTACAAATGGGTTGATAAAGATGGCAACGTTCACTTTTCAGATAAACCAATTGATGAAAAATCACAAATAGTCAAAGTGCCTAAACCTTTGACAAAGGCACAGCAAGATGCAGCCAAAGCTATTGCTAGAAAAGCAATTCAAATGCACCGTAAAAAAATGGAAATTTTTTCTGAAGAAAAGCGTGAAGCCGCTGAGAAGAAAAAGGAAAAGCAAGCTGTAGAGAAAAAGCTAAGTTTAGCCTGCAATAGTGCTAAAGATGATCTATCCATGTTTGAAGCAGGCGCTATCACGTATCAATTAGATGAAACAGGTCAACGAGTATTTCATGACAAGGAAGCGCAGCAAAAAAAAATTGCCAAACTAAAAGATATCGTCAAAGAACTTTGTAAATAATAAAAAAGCCCGAATGAACGGGCTTAATTTATGTAATTGGCGTTACTATTTTGTAATTACAAAGTATCAAAATCCTCTTCGTTTGCAATAGCTGCTGCTCGCACACTACTTTGAACCAATATAAGCAACTCTCTTAGCGCCACCGAAAACTTAGCAAACTCGTGACGTTTGCTCGCTCTAAAATCAGCTACCATTTGTTGCCATCTTGAAAGCAGATTTGAATTATCAGTTAACCAACTATTAATTCTATCTTCGGCGCTCGCAGTATGGTTTGACATATGTAAAACGGCAACTGTTAAACTGCGCTGTTGCCAGTCAAGATCCTCTCTAAATGAAGCTCTTGCAAAAGCTTGCCAATGATTATCAACCGCTTGTAAATTAATCTGATCTAAGAACCAATGTAATTCTAATTTTGCACCTAACTTGAAGTAAACCTCAGCCACCATAGAAACATTAAGTCCGGTATGTTTAGCCATTTCAATAATATCTAACGCAGAAAACATGGTACTTAAGTAACAGATCTTTACGGCTAACTTTTTAGGCACCCCATGCTCGGTCCAAGATTGTATGCTTTGTTTAATTGCTTTGTTTTCAGTTTTTTCCAAGACTTTATGAATGTTCTTTTGTAGTTCCAAAACGCCATCTTTAAAGAAGCTAACCCCTTCACTGATTGCTAGATTCTTCCTTTTATGACGCAAAAACCAGCGAGTACATCGACGAACCATTCTTTGAGTTTGATAGAACATGTCGTGTTTTATTGCTGATGGCACAGAGTGATCTAATGCTTCTATTTGTTTCCACATAGTCGGCATATCATAAATTTCTTTAGCCAAAGTAAAACATGTTGCTACATCGGCAGGTGTTGCGCCAGTTTCATCCATTGATCGAAAAGCAAAATTACTCCCTAAGTAATCGACCATCTCATTTGCCAAACGCATCGCGATTATTTCATCTTTGAGTGGGTGAGTTGAAGTTTGCTTGGAAAACTTACGCCGTATAGGTTTAGGGAAATAATTAATTAAAACATCATTATAGAATGGCTCTTTAGCCACTTCAGGGACACAAAGCTCTTCCTTTAATACCATTTTTCCATAAGCCGTTAACACGGCTAATTCAGCACGAGTCAAACCATTTCCTTGTGAAGCTCTATCGATCAGTTCTTCATCGCTGGGTAAAAATTCTAGTTCACGATCCAATTTATTTTCTTTTTCTAACCAGTGAATAAACCGCATTAATTCTTTAACCATTTTACCGCTGCGTTCTTCACTGACACTGATCGATTGCGCTTGCAAAAAGTTTTCTCGCAAAACAATATCGCCAACTTCATCAGTCATACTAAGTAAGACTTTATTGCGCTGTTTCTCCGTCATATCACCAGAGGCTACAATTTGGTTTAATAAAATTTTAATATTAACTTCATTGTCTGAGCAATTAACTCCACCGGCATTATCGATGAAATCACTATTTCCTCTACCGCCATTCAGCATATACTCAATTCGACCCAGCTGGGTGACTCCTAAATTGCCCCCTTCCCCAATAATTTTACATTTAAGCTCTTCACCATTAACCCGCAATCCATCATTGGCTCTATCGCCAACTTCACTATGCGACTCAGTTTTAGCTTTGATATAAGTGCCAATGCCACCATTCCAGAGTAAATCATATTCCGCTTTTAATATTGCTGTGATCAGTTGATTCGGTGTGAGGCTATTATTATCGGTGCCTAATAGTTTCTTTATTTCTTTGGATAGCGGTATTGATTTATCAGAACGAGAAAAAATCCCTCCACCTTTAGAAATAAGTTTGGCATTATAGTCTTGCCAACTAGAACGCGGCAGTTTAAATAAACGCTCTCGTTCAATATAACTCTTAGCACTGTTAGGGTTAGGATCAATAAAAATATGCATATGATTGAATGCCGCGACTAAGCGTGTATGCTTTGAGCACAGCATACCATTGCCAAATACATCCCCTGCCATGTCGCCAACGCCTACGGCGGTGAAATCTGTTTGCTGACAATCTATGCCCATTTCCATAAAGTGTCGCTTAACCGATTCCCAAGCGCCTTTAGCAGTGATCCCCATTTTTTTATGGTCGTAACCAATACTACCACCAGAAGCAAATGCATCGCCTAACCAGAAGCCATAGTCTAATGAAATTTGGTTAGCTATATCTGAAAAAGTTGCGGTACCTTTGTCGGCTGCTACAACTAAGTAAGGGTCGTCTTCATCGTGTCTCACCACTCGCTCAGGAGACACCAATTGGCCGTCGACATAGTTATCACTAATATCTAATAAAGCACTAATAAAAGTCTGGTAACAAGTGACACCTTCTGCTAAGAATTCATCTCTTGACAGCCCTGTTAAATTTCTTTTGCAAACAAAACCTCCTTTCGCTCCAACCGGAACTATTACTGAATTTTTTACTTGCTGGGCTTTGACTAAACCTAAAATTTCAGTTCTAAAATCTTCTCGTCTATCTGACCAGCGCAAACCACCACGAGCAACTTTACCAAAGCGTAAATGTACGCCTTCGATGCGCGGAGAATAGACAAAAACTTCAAACATTGGAGCGGGCTTAGGAATATCGGATACACCAGAAGGTTTTAATTTAATTGATATGTAATTTTTTGACAAACCACTTGCACTTAACTGGAAAAAGTTGGTTCTCACTGAAGCATCAATCAATTCAAGATAACGACGTAGGATCCGGTCTTGATCTAAATTAGCGACTTTATCTAAATCAGTTAGTATTCTTTTGCGAATATTTTTTTGCTTAATTTGACTGGATTTTATTTCAGGGTCAAATTTCTGAAAGAAATAAGCGACCAAAGATTTTGTTAGATCCGGGTAAGCATCTAAAGTCTCTTCTATATAATTTTGAGAAAAGCTCGAACCTATTTGCCACTTATATTTGGCATAAGCTCTGAGCATTGCTGTTTCACGCCAATTAAGAGAGGCAGATAATATTAAACGATTGAAACCATCGTTTTCAGCATCCTCATGCCATATCCCAGTGAATGCATCTTGAAACTTATGTTTTATTTTTTCTAAATCTAGTTTTGCTCCCATTGGATATTGCATTACAAAGTCACTAATCCAACGCACAGCACCATTTTCAGGCTTCACGCGATATGGCGTTTCTCCAATAATATTAAGTCCCATATTTTCCAACATAGGCAATACATCAGAAAGTGGTTTAGGCTGGTCTCGATAGAATAATTTAAATCGGATTTGATCATGAGTATCTTCTTGTGAACGATACAGCATCATGCTCAAAGCATTCTCTTCAGTTAATGACTCCATGTGCTTAATATCAAGTACTGTAGTTTGAATATCTGTATCGTCTTGATATCCTGCTGGAAAACGAGTGCTATACCTTTGAATAAGACGCTTACCTTCAACTTCTCCAAACTCGGCGAGCATAGCTTCATTTAAATTATCCTGCCAACTACGAGTAGCTAAATGTAAGTCTTTTTCTATTTTCTTTATGTCGTACTGTACTTTTTCCGCGTCTTGAACGGTGATTATAAAATGCATTCTTGCCAAAATAGATTCTGAAAACGAAGTAGTAAATTGAGGTTGAGAAATAGCGCCAAAGGCCCCGACCAAAACCTCGGTAATTTTCATTCGAATGCGCGTGGTATAAATTTCTCTTGGGACATAAACTAAACAAGAGAAAAATCGCCCATAAGGGTCGCGCCTAGCAAATAATCGAATAATTGGTCTTTCTTGAATTTGCAGTATTCCGACCGCCGTATCGTAAAGTTTTTCAATGCTGCTTTGAAACAACTCATCGCGAGGATAAGTTTCTAGTATATTTCTTAAAGCTTTTTGATCATGCTCTAAACTAGTTAGCCCAGTTTTATCTTGAACCGCTTGGATTTTCTGTCGTAAAACAGGAATTGTCATTGGGTTCATATTGTAAGCTGCTGAGGTATATAAACCGATAAAACGATCTTCTCCGATTATTTCGCCCTTACCATTAACCCTTTTAATACCGATGTAATCCAAATGGGCAGGACGATGAACCTTACTGATAGCACTAAGTTTGGTTAATACGAGTAAATTCTCATTATTCAAAATCAATTCACGAGCACGGCTTGGTAGCTCACTTAACCGATAAGCTTTAGGCTGCCAGTTAGTTTTTGTTTTGAGCCCGAGAGATGATCTTTTTTGTGGCACTAAGCGAGAATCATTTTTTTCACTTTTTAATTCATAATAGGTGTAACCGAGTAAAGTGAAATGATTGCCACTGATCCATTCTAAAAAATCTTTACATTCAGTGTTTTTTTCGTTGTTTAACTTTTTTGGCAACTGACTTAATCTTGAAATAACCCCAGTAAGTTTTTTCTTCATTGGTTCCCAATCTGCAACAGACACTCGAACATCCGATAAAACATCTCTCAAATTTTCTTCGATTGATTGCAGTTCATTTTCATCCAACTGACGGTCAATTTCGATATACATCGGAGTAATATTACTTGAGGGAGCATTAAAGTCAGGTCTGGCAATTGAATTAATTTTCTCTTTCTTGTCTCTCACTAAGTGAAGCGGTATGTGGATATGCAAATGAATATTGATCCCCAACCTATTTAATTCCATTCTCACTGAATCGACTAAAAACGGCATATCTTTGTGTACTAATTCAATGACAGTGTGTCTAGATTGCCAACCATTATTTTCTAGCTCTGGCGTATATACTCTGAGATCACACTCCAGAGCAGAACTATTGTCCATAAAATTCCACAAGCTAACTATTGGGGCATACAGTTCGTTAATATTATTGTATTCAAAATCGCTGCTCGAAATCCCAGCACAAAAGTAATGCGCAAATTCAGAAATTAACGCAGCTTTACGTTTTGAAAATTTGGATTCAATTAGTTTGATAACATTTTTATATAAAACTGTATCGAGTGTTTTTTGTTCAATTGACATAAAAAATCCTTACCTAAATAAAAGGCAAAAGTAGTCTGGATAGAAAAAGTTTGGATGAATAGAGGAATTAGAAATGCCTATAATTGGCCAAAATTTAAGCGCCAAGTGAATAGGCTGATTAGTCATAAATAGAAAAAATTTCATTAGTCAAATTACTGCTGAAAGTTTTCTAGCAGTTCTATTAAAGTTGCAATAATTGTAGGACAAAGAGCGACCTTTCGCACTCTTTTTTAAAAGAAATATACGAAAGGATTAGTTATTTATCAATTGGTTAGATAGAAATGTCGATAAATGATTACTTTCGATAAAAGACTGACGCCAATGCGGGTAACAATATAACAGCACCAAGCATATTAAATAAAAACATAAAGGTTAACAAAATTCCCATATCAGCCTGAAATTGCAGCGCGGACATTAACCAGGTACTCACACCGATAGCTAAAGTCAAACCAGTAAAAAATACCGCATCTCCAGTTAGATTAAGCGTTTTTAAAAATGCTGATTCAATACTTTCTCCAGCACGTATAAATACAGCCATACGAGAAAATATATAGATACCGTAATCTACCCCTATTCCAACACCTAAAGCCACAACAGGTAAAGTCGCCACGGTTAAACCTATATCTAAAAGAGACATCAATGCTTGAGCCATTACAGAAACAATCGCTAATGGGATCACAATACACAGTGTCGAGCGTATCGAGCGGAAGCTAATCAAACACAAAACAATTACAGCAGAATAAACCCAGACCAACATCGGTATTTGAGCTTCCGATACAGCCTCATTAGTTGCTGCCATCACTCCAACTGGTCCTGTGGCTAACTTAAACTCTACATTTTCAGTTTTATGAGCAGCTTTATATACTTTGACAGCATCAATGACTTGTTGAATGGTTTCAGCTTTATGATCCTTGGTGAACACGAGTACAGGAATGACACTACAATCACTATTAAATAGACCGCTACTTGTTTCAATGTACCGAATAGATTGAACCAAGGTGGCTTGTTCTTGCGGTAAAATTCTCCACTGCAAGGCGCCTTCGTAAAAGCCTGAATTTAATATTTTCGAAACCGTAGGTAAGCTGATCGCAGATTGAACTCCTGGCAAATTTTCTATATGCCATTGAAACTTATCTATCGCATTCATGATTTCAAAATTACTGCAACCTTGAGGTATTGTTTCGACAATAATTGAAATCATGTCCGTACCGATTGAAAAGTTATTAGTGACAAATTTTGTGTCCAAATTATAAACAGAATCTTGTCTTAACGCGGGTGCACCAGCATGTAAATCACCAATTTTCATATCTCGAGCAAAAAATAACGAAACAATAACAATTAATAGTGCTACAAATAAAGTTTTCACTGCTCTTTTTCTTTGGGCAAAACCGGAAAAAAATATCCAGAGTACAGCATGCTTTTTTGTAGAAGCCTCTACTCGAGAGGCAAAATTTTGAGGGAACTTTGCGTAAGATAATAAAACAGGTAATAAAATTAAATTAGTCAAAATTATCACTGCCACACCAAGGCTGGCAGATATAGCCAACTCTTTGATAATATCAATTTTGATAAATAATAATGTTAAAAACCCAATCGTATCGCTCATTAAAGCAATCATGCCCGGAATAAACAGTCGGCAACAGGCAGCAAATGCCGATTTTTTTGAGGTATCTCCTGCAGCCACATTTTTGCCCACAGCGTTAATCATTTGCACCCCATGACTGACACCTATCGCAAACACCAAAAAAGGAACCAGTATGGACATAGGATCAATACCAAACCCTAATGAGGTCAATAAGCCCAGTTGCCAAATAACAGCAATCACTGAACATAAGAGCGGTAACACTGTTAAGCTAACTGAGTGGGAGTAAAGATATACCAGAATAGCAGTAATAAAAAATGCCAAACCAAAAAACATTACAACTTGTTTTGCCCCATTACTCACATCACCTATCATCTTAGAAAAGCCGATAATGTGGACTTCAATTTCAGGGTATTTGCTTTCGATGTTTGTTCTGATTTCTTCTAATCGATCAGCAACATTAACCAAATCAGTTTTTTGTTTTGTTTTAGGGTCAATTGATAACAATTGAGCACTGATCATCGCAGAAGCAAAGTTATTTGCAACTAATCTTCCGACTAAACCCGCTTTTAATATATTACTGCGAACTAACTGTAACTGCTCAACTGAACCGTCATAAGTATCAGGGATCACTGGTCCACCAACCATACCGTCTTCTACCGCCTCAACAAATCGAGTGTTAGGAGTAAATAAAGAACTCATTAAAGAAGCAGACACACTGCTTATAGAAGAAACTTCATTGGTGGCATCTGATAATGCTTTAAAATAATTCTGATTAAAAATATCGCCGGACTTATCTTCCAACACAACTAACACTCTATTTGCACCACCAAAATATTCTTGATGCTTCATATAGGTTTGCATGTATTCATGTTCGAGCGGAATATTTTTTTCAAAACTCGCGTCAACTTTAAGTTGCGCAGCAAAATATAACATCACAATTGTGATTAAACCAAACAACCATAAAATGCTTTTACATCGACAAAAGATCCACTTATCAATAAAACTTTCTAAATTTGTACGACTCATATTAAAAATATTCCGTTGATTTATTTCGAGTAACGAACAACTAAATTATTTAGTTAATCTCTGCAGCAATAACACCTTTAACTCCAACCACGAGTATCTTATTTTCTGATGTTTCTACTGCCGCAGCTAGATGAACTCGATCACTGCGTTGTACTAACCTGACAGAATTGGCATTATCATTACTGACAAGTTGAGTGCCATTTGAACCAACAATGATTAATTTATTTCTGCTTTTGCTCATTAATAAATTTTGTAAACCTGATAAAGTATTGGTTTTTACTTCTTGCCAGCTTATTCCAAGATCTTTCGAGCGAAACAAGTGACCGCGTAAGCCCATAGCAACAATATATCCATTAGGTAAAGCTGAAATGTGAAAGAAAGATCCTTGATAAGGACTCGTTAACTTACTCCATGTTTTACCTAAATCATCAGAAACAGCCAACAAACCTAACTCTGCAGCCATAAAAAGTTTCTTAGATTTTTTTTCAAATGCGAGAGAGTAAAAATGTGGAAAACCAATATCGTAATCTTCTAAAGATTCCTGATAAAGTTCTTGCCAATTTTCTCCACCATCATCTGTTGATAAATAAAGCCCATAAGCACCCACCGCAATGCCATTTTGTGCATCACTGAACCAGATATCAAAGAGTGCAGGCTGATCTAAACTATCGCTTTCATTTTGTATTTGCCAAGTTTCCCCTGCATTCTCTGTTTTAAGAATTATTTGTTGATGTCCAACCGCCCAGCCAACCTTTCCATCAACAAAATAAAGTTTGGTTAATAAAGCTTCCGTTGGCACCTGAATTTGACGCCAAATAGAACCATTATCATCAGATATCAATATATGACCACGCTCCCCTACAGCAATTAACCTGTCATTTAAAATCGACTTGATATCCATTAACAAACTTTGTGAAGCCTTAACAGCGATTTGGTTTAACTTTAAGCCATTATTCGTTTCTGATGCGAAAATTGAAGTATTTAAAAATAAAGTAACAAATACTAATATAAATTTAATTTTTCGCAGCATTTGACCACTCCAATTTAAGGCTTAAATTTTTGATTTATCTGAAGATGAAATGTTTTTCTGTAATACAAACATAGCACTTAATTGCGCTGTAAGCCTATTATTTGATGGTTAAATCTATGCAACTTAGCTAGCAATAAAAAAGGCCGGGTTAACACCGACCTTCTCTAAATGAAGCTAAGTTTAAACAATTAGTTAAGTTTAAACTTATCGACGACCAGCTCTTCTAAGTGCAGCAGGAGTAAAATCTCTTTTTGTACGTTTAGCTGAGAAATTTGGCATCACATCTTCATTATCTAAACCTAAGGCGAGATAACGACCCGACTTAAGATCATGGAAAACTTCTAAAGTAGACCATAGCAGAGGGACTTCATAGTAATTGATAGCATGTGCCATACCGACACGCCACAATTCATCTTGCGTATCATAAATATCGGTAACAGAAACCTGCCAGCTATCTTCATCAATATAAAATACTCGCTTTTTATATTGATGACGAGTGTCAGACTTTAAATTAGCTTCCACCACCCAAACTCGATGCGGTTCATATCTTACGAAGTCTTGATTAATATGACCCGGTTTAATAATTTCATCATAAGTCACTGAATTTGAATGTAACTTATAAGAATTATATGGAATAAAAATTTCTTTTTTACCTAATAATTTCCAGTCATAACGATTAGGAGCTCCGTTATACATATCAAAATCATCAGTTGTTCTTAAACCGTCAGCTGCGGTTCCCGGTGCATCATAAGCAACATTAGGTGCACGACGAACACGTCGTTGACCAGTGTTATAAGTCCAAGCTTGTCTAGGTTTTTTAATCTGATCTAATGTTTCATGTACCAACAGAGCCGTCCCAGCTAAACGTGCAGGAGAAGTAACCCACTGTTTAAAGAAGAACAGCATATTACTTCCTTCTAAATCTCCCGGTTTAGTTCCTTTTTTATTATAAATAAAATCAATTTCATCTTGGAATTTGATTAAAGAATAACTACCGTCACGCTGAGGCGTTGCTTGACCAGTGTTACGAGTTGCAGTTTCACCACGGTAACGAACAATATGATTCCAAATAACTTCTAAGCCTGATTGCGGAATAGGGAAAGGAAATCCTACAGCCGCTTGTTTAAGGCCATTTCCACCTTCCACTAATTCAGCGCGTGATGCGTTTGCAATAGTTTCATCGTAAACATTCTGTGGATAAGAAGCGCTACGACGAGAAGGGTAAATATTCATTTTAAATGTCGTTGGATAAGCCTTAAATAAGGCAAGCTGACCAGCGGTTAACTTGTCTTTATATTGATCAACATTCGCTGGCGTAATTGTATATAGCACCTGATCATCGGCATAAGGGTCCGAATGAAAATCACCAACTTTATAACCCGCAGGTGGTTTAGTTATTCCACCACTCCAGGCGGGTATCGTTCCATCAGCGTTTGCAGCCATTTCTGACCCCATTGGCGTAAGAGTATTACCTAATTTTGCTGCGTCTTCAGAAGTTACTTTTGCCATTGCAGCACTTGAAGCAAGACCAAAGCAAACCGCACCGGCGATTAATGTTTTTGTTAGTTTCATAGTCATGTTTTCTTGTCCTTCTTAGAATGAGTAACTAATGTTAGCGGCAAGAAAATCTCTATCGCCCATTACGTTAGCGGTACCTGCACCACTAAATATAGAATATCCAATATCAGCTTTCCACTTTGATTGATAATCCATCCCTAAGCCCAGCGTTATTGCTTTTCTGCCTTCGACAAAATTGCTAATTGGTCCCGGAGTTGTCCCTTCAACATCATGTTGAAGAACTATTCGAGGAGACATATTCCAACCACCGACTACATCAGTGTAATCCCACTTACTAACAAACCGATAGCCCCAAGACATATCATCTGCAAATGGATTTGTTTCAACTCCTTCAAATAACTCCCTTGCTTCATTCCCACTACGATTTGTTCCTGGAGCATTAAATCTTAATTCATCTTGAGATGGCATATCTTGAACATAGTTAGCACCAAATTCAGCCAAAACCACCCATTGGTCAGCGCCCCAGGTCGGCCCCATAAACTT
>Ga0114899_1002002_pt1 | contig 11275 bp, 12 predicted proteins | sample MalvireepMed_215_FD_83497 | JGI IMG/M metagenome (GOLD analysis project Ga0114899, IMG submission 83497) | Marine viral communities from the Global Malaspina Expedition - Malaspina viral metaG DeepMed_215 | ecosystem: Environmental > Aquatic > Marine > Oceanic | place: Mediterranean Sea... | reverse complement strand
TTTCACCTAGTCTCAGGCCGTTGCTTCTCAGAATGTCTTCAGCATTCAGCTTGTCGGTATTGATGAGATTTGGCATTCTTACCTGCGGAGGGACATTGGCATTGAGCGTCAGGTAGATTTTTCTGTCCTCCTTCACCTTGGCACCACCTTTTGGGTTCTGGCTTAGAATCACTTCAGGATCATAATCTTCCGAAAAGCCGGAGTCTACGGATACCTCATATCTCAGATCGCGATTAGTCAGAAACTCGTCTATATCAGCAAATGACTTGCCTACCAGGTCAGGAACCGTAATGGTTTCATTGTGATTGGTAGTGGAAGGCAGGTAGATATAGAAAAAGAAAAGCAGGGCAATTAATCCAATGCCTGCCATAATTCCGATGTTCTTAAGAAAGCTTAAAATACTGAAGGGCTTTTTGCTCATTTTCAAAGTTTAGAACGGACGAAATGCTAATTCATTTTATCCGCTGAAGGCTTAATGGCAACAAAGATAACCAATAAGTGAAAGTGTCAAATTCCGGTGGGCAATTCAATGCTGATAAACAAAAAAGGTGCTGTAAAAGCACCTTCAGAATCTTTGATTTTCTTCCTTAAACTTGCGCCACATTCACCGCAACCACTCCTTTAATTTCAGGAATATCGCGCTTGATGGCTTCTTCAATTCCTGCCTTCATGGTCATATGAGACATAGGGCAAGATTCGCAGGCACCTTCCAACTCAAGCCTAACCACCATTTCATCGGTGATTTCCAGCACTTTCACATTACCACCATCCGCTAATAGGAAGGGTCTTATTTTTTCCAGTGCTGCTTCAACTCTCTCAAGCATATCTTAAACTTTAATTTCAACTTTTCTGGTCTCAGCCTTTTCCGCATTTCGGATAGCTACCTGCTGAGCCACTGTTTCAGCCACCTTTCTAAAGGCCTGGCCTGTAATATCATCCTGCATAATGGCCGGGTACCCCACATCGCCACCTTCTCGAATGCCTTGTACCAAAGGAATTTCACCTATAAATGGCACATTGTGTTTTTCTGCCAGTTTTCTTCCTCCGCCTCTTCCAAAAATGTAGTACTTATTTTCCGGCAATTCTTCGGGTGTAAAGTAAGCCATATTTTCAATCACTCCAAGGATAGGAACGTTGATTTGGGGCTGCATGAACATATTCAATCCTTTCTGAGCATCGGCAATGGCCACTTTTTGAGGAGTGGTGACCAAAACAGCTCCGGTTACGGGCACTGTTTGCACCAAAGTGAGGTGGATATCGCTGGTTCCGGGAGGCAGGTCAATGAAAAGGTAGTCCAATTCTCCCCAGTCTGTATCGGCAATAAATTGCTTCAAGGCACTGCTGGCCATAGGACCTCTCCAAACTACGGCATTCTCGGCCGGAGTCAGCAGGCCGATAGAGATCAGCTTCACTCCATATTGCTGTACAGGAATGATCAGGTTTCTGTCACCCTCTTTTCTAATGCCCGGTTGCTCATGCTCACAGTTGAACATGGTTGGCATGGAAGGGCCATAGATATCGGCATCAATCACTCCAACTTTAGCTCCCTGTTTTGAAAGCGCTACTGCGAGGTTGGCTGTTACCGTAGACTTTCCTACTCCGCCTTTACCGGAGGCCACGGCAATAATGTTTTTCACTCCGGGAAGGAGAGGGGTATTATCGCGGGTGGTGGTTACGTGAGAACTCATTTTCACACTCACTTCAACGTCTTCACCAATGTGCTCGGCAATAGCATTTTCACAGTCTTTTTTGATCAATTCCTTTAGTGGACAGGCAGGAGTGGTGAGCATCACAGTGAAAGCCAGTTGGTTGCCTTCAATCACTATGTCCTGAATCATGTTCAGCGTCACCAGGTCCTTTTTGATATCCGGATCCAAAACATGCCTCAAGGCTGCTAAAACTGTTTCCTTACTCAATGCCATCTTCTCGAAATTTGGGTGCAAAATAAGGGCTTTCGCCCGACAATCAATAGAACATCAAGACTTAAGAATAGTTCAGGATTTCGCATCCGATCTGTTTGGTAATAGACCTTTTGTTCTGGTAAGTAATTAATTCATTCCTCATATATTTGAAATCCCATATGGCCATTAGTGATTCAACAATTCAGGAGATTAAAAATCGAATCGATATAGTCGATGTGATCGGAGATTTCGTGAACCTGAAAAAGGTGGGCAGCAATTACAGGGGCCTCAGCCCTTTCACTAATGAAAAAACGCCTTCATTTTATGTGTCTCCAAGTAAGGAGATTTTCAAATGCTTTAGCTCAGGAAAGGGGGGAGATGCCATCTCCTTTGTTATGGAGCTGGAAGGGATCAATTACGTAGAGGCCCTTAAGTACCTGGCTGGTAAATATGGAATCGAGGTTCAGGAAGAAGAGCAAACCGATGAACAGATTCAGGCTCAGAATGAACGGGATAGCCTTTTCATCATCCTGAATTTTGCCAATGAGTACTTCAAGGAGAAGCTTTTCAAGTCTGAGGAAGGAAAATCGATCGGGCTGAGCTACTTCAAGGAAAGGGGTTTTACGGAGCAAACCATTCAGACTTTTCAGCTGGGCTACTCGCTCGATGAATGGGATGGTTTGTTGAAGGAAGCCAAAAGCAAAGGCCATACTGAGCAGATTCTTGAAAAGGCGGGGCTTATCCTCAAACAGGACAACAAGACTTATGACCGTTTCCGTGGTCGGGTCATGTTTCCCATTCAGAACGTAGCAGGAAAGGTCATCGCTTTTGGTGCCCGAACCCTGAGAAGCGACAAGAAACAGCCAAAGTACATCAACTCTCCGGAGACCGATGTTTACCACAAGAGCAATATCCTTTATGGAATTCATCAGGCCCGGCAGGCCATTCGCAATGAAGACCTTTGTTACCTGGTGGAGGGCTACACCGATGTCATTTCCATGCATCAGGCCGGTGTGCATAATGTGGTGGCCTCCAGCGGAACCAGCTTGACGAAGGAGCAGATTCAGCTCATCAGTCGCTATACCAAGAACATCACGGTGCTATACGATGGTGACAGTGCCGGTATCAAAGCCTCTTTCAGGGGAATTGACATGATTCTGGAGCATGATCTGAATGTTCATGCAGTGGTATTCCCGAATGGAGAGGATCCGGACAGTTTCTCCCGCACCATGACTTCAGAGGCCTTTAAGGAATACCTGGAAGGCAATGCACGAGACTTCATCACCTTCAAAACGGATATACTGACAGATGGAGGAAAGCAGAAAGATCCGATAAAGAAGGTTCAGGTAATCCGGGACATTATAGAAAGTATCTCCCTGATTCCCGATGGCATTAAAAGATCTGTTTATGTAACCGCCTGTGCTGATTTGCTTGATGTGGAGGAGCAGGTGCTCCTGAGTGAGCTGAACAAGCTGCTGATCCAAAAGCAGCGCAAAAACAGGCAGCAGGAAACATATCAAGAGGAAGAACCGCTGGCGATTCCCCAAGAGGAGGAGCCGAAACCAACTTTTCAAACGCTGGCCTATCCTGCAGAAAGCGAATGTCTGAGGTTAGTGGTGAACTATGGTAATGAACCTTTCGATGAAGAAATGAGCGTGGCAGAGTTCATACTGGGCGAAACCGAATCTATTAACTTTGAAAACAGCCTGATTGAGCAAACGCTGAATCTGGCAGCACATATTATTCATGAAGGGAAGAAACTGGAACCCGACCAGTTTATTGGCCCTGAAAACCCTGCCATGAGCCAGTTGGTGATAGACCTGCTCGAAATGAAGTATTTCGTGAGTGAAGGCTGGGAGAAGAAACATAGAATCAGCACCGTTCATGAGTCTGAAGACCTTCCAAATGCGGCTTACTCGGCCATTCTGAGATTGAAAAGAAAGAAGCTGGAATCACTCATTATTCAAAATGAAGAATCTTTGAAAAAATCTACAAACGAAGACGAGCAGGATGAGTTAATGAGAATGCACAAGCATTTGAAATTGATGCTCAAAGAGATAAATGATGAATTGGGAACGGTGATATCGTCCTGATTTTTTAGCCACACTTAACTTTATACCTTTGCAGGGTTTTTAATAGAGATATGGCGGAAGAGATTATGCTAAATACCATTGAGGAGGCCATTGAGGCGATTAGAAATGGTGAAGTAATTATTGTGGTAGATGATGAGAATCGTGAAAACGAAGGCGATTTTGTCTGTGCTGCTGAGAAGGTAACCCCAGAAATTATCAACTTCATGGCCACCCATGGCCGTGGTCTTATTTGCGCCCCCTTGGTAGAAGAGCGCTGCGATGAGCTGGGCCTTCCGCTGATGGTAGACAACAACTCTGCTGCTTATGAAACCCCCTTTACCGTTTCAATAGACCTCATCGGTCACGGTTGTACTACCGGAATTTCAGCTTCAGACAGATCAAAGACTATTCAGGCTTTGGTGAATCCTGAAACGAGACCGGAGGAGCTGGGAAAACCAGGTCATATCTTCCCCCTGAGAGCAAAACGAGGAGGTGTACTGAGAAGAACAGGCCACACTGAGGCTGCGGTAGATTTGGCAAGGCTGGCTGGCCTTAGCCCGGCAGGAGTGCTGGTAGAAATCATGAACGAAGATGGAACCATGGCCCGCCTGCCAGATTTGGTGAAGGTAGCAGAGCGTTTCAACCTCAAACTCGTTTCTATAGAAGACCTTATTTCTTACAGGCTGGCCAATGAGAGTCTGATTGAAAGAGACATGGGTATAGACCTGCCAACTGAGTATGGAGACTTCCATCTTCAGGCTTACAAACAGATCAATACCAACGAAATGCACCTTGCCGTTGTCAAAGGAGAATGGAAGCCTGATGAACCGGTTTTGGTTAGGGTACATTCATCGAGCACTTTGGGGGATATTTTCGGGTTTAAGTTCGACTCCGGCAACCCAATTAAACATGCACTGCGCATGATTGAGAAGGAAGGAAAGGGAGTGGTACTGTATATGAACCAGAACTCCAGAGGGCAGCGGTTGATCCAGGAAATGCGAATGCTTCAGAAATCCGGCATTTCAGATCAACCACTGAGTAGAAAATTTGGAGTGAAGATGGACGTTAAGGATTATGGTGTTGGAGCTCAAATTCTACGGGATCTGGGCATTTCCAAAATCAGGCTTATTTCCAATAATCCGCAAAAACGAGTGGGATTGATCGGCTACGGTCTTGAAATACTCGAATATGTGGAAATGAAAAAGAGCTAGATATTCAGGCTTGCCGCCTGAAAAATGAAACATTATACGGAGCATCCGTTGTTGATAGATAGATGAGACCAGCCATATTTCTTTCGATTGTTCTTTGCTTTGGGTTGAAGGCAATGGGTCAACAATTTCCCTCTGAGAGGTATCACATGGGTTCAGTAACCCTAAACAATGGCTCAGTTTTAAACGGTAAGATCAAGTATGATCTGGATGCTGATGTTATTCTCCTCATTGAGAATGGAAGTTCAAAAGTGTCTACATTAAGCGCCAATCAGTTTCAGTCATTTTTTATAGATAGCGCCAGTGGCAAAGGAGTCAGGAAGTTCTATGCCGTTCCGGTAGTAAATCAGACAGGCTATAGGAGACCAATGATTTTTGAGCTGATTCAGGAAGGGGAAAAATCACTCATTGCTCGTGAATACATAGCCAGACGTACCAGAACTACGAGTAGAAGCTCGTTTCGGATGAGTATCTATGACCCGTTTTACGATCCTTTCAACACCACCTATTCTTTCCGGTACTTAGCTTATAATCTTTGGCTCATTGATGAAAATGCTGAGTTGAGCGAGATTGGTAACAGCAGAAACGAGGTCTTGCGTGCTTTTGGTGACCACCTGACCGAATTAAAAAAATACATCAAAAAAGAGAAGCTGAGAATGGACAAGCTGGAAGATCTTACCAAGCTGGTGATCTATTACAATGAGCTCAACTCTCCTGAGAATTAAGCACTTTTTTCAATAAACTATTAACACATCTGGTCTTCTGAATTGATCAGAAACAATATCTTTGAAGCATGTCTAAGCCTGTAATTCTTGTCTCCAACGATGATGGTATAGTTTCCAACGGAATCCGTGTTCTGGTCGAAGTAATGGCCGAAATAGGAGAGGTGATTGTTGTGGCTCCGGATAGCCCACAGTCGGGTATGGGGCATGCCATAACCATTGGAGAGCCCCTAAGGTTGATACCTGAAGATCTTTTTGAGGACTTGAACATCAAAGCGTATAAATGTTCCGGCACACCTGCCGATTGTGTGAAACTGGCCAAGCATTTTGTGTTGAAGGATAAAAATCCCGATTTGGTGGTCAGTGGAATTAACCATGGCAGCAACTTGGCGGTTAATGTGCTCTATTCAGGAACAATGTCGGCAGCCATTGAAGGTGCGATTGAAGGATATCCCTCCATCGGCTATTCTCTGGCCGATTTCGCGCATGATGCCGATTTTTCTCACACCAGGGAGTATGTAAAGAAGATTGCTGAAGAAGTGCTCTCAAAAGGATTGACCAAAGGAGTAGCGTTGAATGTGAATTTTCCTCCCAAGCAAAACACTAATATTAAAGGCATTAAAATCTGCAGACAGGCCAAAGCGCATTGGGAGGAAGAGTTCGACCACAGAAAGGATCCTTATGGACGGCCTTACTTTTGGTTGGCAGGTAACTTTGTGAACAATGACAAGGGAGAAGACACCGATGTATGGGCTGTTGACAATAACTACGTTTCTGTAGTTCCTTGCCAGTATGATCTCACAGCCCACCATACCATCGCTCAGATCAATGATGATTGGGACATTTAGGGGCTGGAAGTCGGAAGACCGAAGAGGCGCTTTTCCATCCTGAGCCTGGCCGAAGGGTCTGTCCAACTTCAAGTGAATAGTCTGCTAAGTCAGTAAGGCATTCCCGGTCTTATCAGTAAGGCATTCCCGGTCTTATCAGTAAGGGTAAGTTTTGTCTGACTAATTCAAATTGTGCTTCTGAATGGTCTTGGGCTTAGCCGATTTGGAGGCAAAGACCAAGGCCTGAATGATTATTCCAAGGCAAATGATCATCACCATTTCAAACTGCGATGAGCTCAGGCTTCCAACAATAATGCTTTCCGATTTATTCCAAAGAGAGGCCCCTTCATCGGTTTGAATGTTGGATAGTGCATTCAGGTGCTCAATCGCTTCCTGATTGGTTTCTGATTTGGCAATGCTGGCATTCGTCTGATCGAATCTGGCCAGAGAGGCTTTCAATGCGTTGAAATGATCTTCCTCTTCGCTGGTCAGGTAAGTTTGGGCATAAAGCGTCAACAGTTTTTCCCGTTCCTGCTTCAATTCACTCAGTTGGTTTCCCAAAACCACGGGTTGTTCACCCAGCAGGCAATCATTCTGTTGCTGAAGGTTATTGTAAAGTTTGAAGATGTAGCTCTCTACCAAAAGCCTGTCCTGATAAATGGAAGAAATAGACTCTTCCAGTTGTCTGAACCTTCTTCTTTCAGAAATATTATTGATTAAAATCAAGGCCATTATTACTGCCAGTATTCCGGCAGCGGTCATTTTTTGTTGAATTCCATAAGTCCACTTCATCATTTCTTTGTTTTAAAGGCTATCAACAGTTTTTGAGGGTTTCCAGATCAATTTTACCCATCCTAGAGAATGCTTCCTGCACACGGCCAGCCTTCTCAGGGTCCGAGAACAAACTCCCCAGTATGCCTGGAAATACCTGCCAGGAAAGCCCAAAGCGATCTACCAGCCAGCCGCAGCGGCCTTCTTGACCGCCTTCGGTGAGCTTTTCCCAGTAATGGTCAATCTCCGCCTGATTTTCGCATTCCACTACCAAAGAAGCGGCAGGACTCAGGGTATAGCTTGGGCCTCCATTCATGCACATGAATTTCTGACCATTCAGTTCAAATACCGCCATAAAACCATTTTTGGAAAGTATTTTGGTATTCTCAAAAAGGCTGCAATAGAATTCAGCAGCTTCATGGGCCTGGTTGTTAAACCATAAACAGGTATACGGAGCTTTCATAGGTTTTATGGTATGATTCGGAATTTAGCCAAAACAGATCAGAAATGGAGGGAAAGAGTACCTTCATCAGGTAAATTATCCCATTCATTCCATAGCTGGTCGAAGTTTATTTTTATTTGTTCAATGGTTTCGGGTAGGATTTCCATTTGAGGAATGTTGCCAATTGCCTTTGTTTCCCATTCAACAATATCCAGATATTCCTGCGCAGTGCCGATGCCCGATCCTAAAGATTGAAGGTTCCGGGAAAGGACTTCGGAAAGCCAGATTTCCCTGTCCAGTGTTTTGATAACCTCCTTATCCGATAGCTGCTCTATGCTGTGGCCTGACTTTATCAGGCCGAAAAAGCCCTTTTGAAGATTGAAATGCTTTTCTATTACAAAGTGGGCAATGTCGTGATTTGGAAAATCCGGGCCAAGATGTGATTGGGTAAAAGAACCATCATTCCTTTGGCAAGTAAGAATGTTCCTGTCTGCTTTTTTGGTGATGGTCACTTTCATTGCGGATAAAAAAGAGTCAATTGATGGTTATTGAACCATGTTCGCCTGCTTGTAATATTCCAGGGCCTTGAGGTAATTCAAGGCACCTTGCTTGGTCTGATCGTGCAGAAAACCATTCAGTTCCGGGTGGTTGTTATTCACCCAGGTCACGAGTTGTTTCCTGTTATTGATCCATTCCACTTCATTAAAGACAACATAGTTGACAATGTTGATATTGTGGATTTTGCCATTCTCAAAAGTCACTACCTCATCGGTGACAATGGCTTCCTCATTGAGAAATTCGATTCGCTCTTCTAGCTTGGATACATGCATATGTACCGTGCCGTCTTCTACCTCACTGATTTCCAGAATTTTATAGGTTGGTTTCAATGTGGAATCCCATTGAAAGTGGTGGTAGTAGTCTTCTTTGGAAAATGTACTTTCATAAACCCGCTCCTTCATTCTCACGCTATCCCCAAACTTGTCGATAATGGCGGGATAATCGAATTGATTTAAGGCTGCGATATAATCTTTGACAAGTTGAATCTTATCTACTTCCCGATGAGAGGGTTGGCAGGAACATAAAAGTACAGCCAGAAAGGGAGCAAAAAATAGAAGCTTTTTCATAATGGAAAACTGACTAAAAAATGAATGAAATGCAATTAAGGTTTAAGATCGGTTTTTACTGAAAGTGCGAACCAGAAGACTCTTACAGCATTGCGAGTCGTAAAATGGCTCCAGCGGAGCCTCATGTTATGACAGTATAAGCGCATCAGACTTAAGCTTCATAGAAGCGAAATGCCAAATTCCATTGGATTCTGCGTGTTACTAGATATCCGTATGGGCTAGGTAAGATAGGTTCGCACTTGCAATTGCGAACCAGAAGAAAGTGCGAACCAGAAGACTCTTACAGCATTGCGAGTGATAAAATGGCTCCAGCGGAGCCTAATGTTATAACAGTATAAGCGCATCAGACTTAAGCTTCATAGAAGCGAAATGCCAAATTCCATTGGATTCTGCGTATTACTAGATATCTGCATGTGCTATCTAAGATAGGTCAGCACTGCAAGTGCGAACCAGAGAAGGAATGCAATTACTCTAAATGCCGGAGGTATAATTCCGGGTTGTTAAGAAAGGTTTTAGTGATTGAATAGTGTTCCGTTTCCTCCAATGGTGTATCCAGCATTCCATTTTCATTGATTTCGAAAATCCGGGCATTCGGGATACCCATCAAAATTGGAGAGTGGGTGGCAATAATAAACTGAGACATGTGGTGATTCAGGTGCTCCTGTATAAAATATATAAGAGAAAGCTGCTTTGCGGGAGAAAGAGCCGCTTCAGGTTCATCCAGAATGTATATTCCTCTTGAGGTGATTTTCTCCTGAATGATTTTCATGTAAGCTTCACCGTGCGAGAACGACTGCAATTCCTGTCCATAGTTCTTTCGCATGTGATGGATCTGATAATTGGCATTATCCTTCAATTCTCTCATGATATGTTCGGGTATTTCACCCTCTTTTATGCCCATTTGATTGTGAATCAAGGCATCTGAACGTTCCACACTGTTCAGGTAATCGCCAAAGTCTTCTGCCCGAAAGAAAAAACCCACTGGCCGGTCAATGCGAAAGTCCAACCTGAGGTATGGCACAAGGCTTCTGGCAGCATCGAAGCTTCTTTTCATATAGCCCGAACCGTCCATATGCGGAAGCTGCAAACGAAAGGCAATTGTTTCGATGAGAGTTGATTTGCCAGTGCCATTATCGCCAATGAAGAAAGTAATAGGAGCTTTTAATTCGAGATTCTTCGCAAACCTTATGGAAGGCACATTGTAAGGGAATGGCTGGGTCTTTTCAGTGTCGAAGTGGATTGATGAAATGTATGGCATGGCTCATTATTCCAATCTAAACTCAACAAAAGCACTATTTTATGCAAGTGTTTTTATCAGGGTACGTATGATTGAAATGCAATTCAGGTGAAAAGATATGTGCGCACTGCAAGTGCCAACTAGCATATAAAGGCTTGAGGTGGTAAAGGTTTCGGTCATCCTCGTTTCAAAGAAGGACGAGGTGTACTGAGCCTGTGTTTAAGAGGCTCCATAGGAGCCAAATGTCGATAACTAAATGATTGCGCTTGGAAAAAGCTTCAGAGAAGCGAAATGCCTATCAATGGATGGTAGATATGAGGATAAGTCCTCATTACAAGTAGCAAACTACACCAGATTATTGAACCGTATTAGGTCAATAGCAGATCGTAGTAATCGTTCTTATGCTTTCTAAAGCCCAGGCTTTTGTACAGTGCCAATGCCCGATGATTATCAGGAGTCACCTCTAACTGCAATGCCACGGAATTATTGAATTGGGTTTCAACCAAATGCTGAATAAACTGGCTGGCAATGCCCTGAGACCTGAATTCCACTTTCACAAAGAGCTCATCAATAATCAAGATATTTCCCCCAAACTCATTGCTCCAGAAGTTGATTAAGATAGAATAGCCAGCTATTTCCTCACCTTTTTCAAAAACCATAACGGTGCCTCTGGAAGGCTCATTGAGCAAAGTATCAAAGGTTTTTTCAATCTTCCTGGTATCTACAACCTTGTCACTCGGGTCTTCGGTATAAAGACCGATAATCATTTCAGCAATAATGTTCTTATCTGATGTAGAAAATTTTCTAAATTTAGTTTCCATGATACTGCTTATGCCACAAATTTCATCGGAAGCTTGCTAGAAAACAAAAGTAGGGATGCATCAAATGTAGGGAATTGACATCTGGCTGTCACATGTTACCCTTCTTACACATTCACCCCAAACAAATAACCCACCGCTCCAGATAAGCCC
>Ga0114899_1002000_pt1 | contig 11294 bp, 13 predicted proteins | sample MalvireepMed_215_FD_83497 | JGI IMG/M metagenome (GOLD analysis project Ga0114899, IMG submission 83497) | Marine viral communities from the Global Malaspina Expedition - Malaspina viral metaG DeepMed_215 | ecosystem: Environmental > Aquatic > Marine > Oceanic | place: Mediterranean Sea... | reverse complement strand
ACTGCTCAGCCACCTACCTGAGCCGCATCCTGAATGGGCATTTGATCTGCTCAAAGACTCTCTATGTGACGTTGAGTCGGAATTTACAAAATCGAACTCGGATTGAGCGGTTAACAGGCAGCAAGAAACAGAAGCCAAGGACGATGTAGACGCATGAGCAGAAAGGACTTACGTCAATTGCAATCTGCGCAGATGCAGAGTTCGGCAAGGGTTGCTTTTGGGAGACGCAAACGATGATATATTGCCGAAATCAATGGAATCGTCCGAGGGTTATCTGGTGGCAGTCGCTAGACCTCGATCTGGATTTGACGTTAAAAATCGCTATCGAATCTAATCACATTATCAGTCACGTGGTCTTGCCGAGTTATTATCGACTCGCTCGCGGAACGGATCGGGAGAATGCGTTTACAGAAGCAATCAGTATGTGTAAGGATTTCGGGGTAGAGCCGGTGTTGAGCAGGTGGCTGTGGCCTAACTCTGTATCGACAAGCAAGTTACGATCGGAGTTGCTCACAGAGGCACATGTGATTGAGGTAATGACCGCGCTGCGGGATGAGGCAGATGATTACGGCGTCAGATGTACGGCGATCGATATTGAGGGGTACGAAGGCAGCGCGTTTTACAAGTCGGCTGGAGGATTGACACGGGCTGAAGCGGTGCGGCTCAACGCTGCGTGCGAGATAGTGCCGATGAAACGGTTAGAAGCGGATTTTTCTTTGCCTGCCGGCGAGATAACCGATCCATATCATATTTATAATATCGCTTCGCAGCTGGGAGATTTGACCATTGCCGAGCATACCTATCAGGGGAACCGAAAGGTATATGATGAAGCGTCTTACGACATTTTCGGGGCGTGGCTACATGATGATTGGTTTGATCCGCAACGAGCGATCAAAGAGGCAGGCCAGTACGGTGAACAGCTAGGGGTGGGTGATGTATTTTTATACGTTAGTCGATCGGACACGGCTAAATATGCGGCTGAGATAGCTGACATTGGATTTGTATAGGAGATTGCAAATGGGTCGCAAAGTAGCGGAAAAGGGCAAAACTGGGCATATTGGTCAAGTCACCCTTGATGACGATCAGCATAAGGCCATCGACTATTTGGCAGAACAATTGGGAACGAGCCGGTCAAAGACGCTAGCAAGGTTTGTCCCCTCTCGGGCGATGGCCGAGATGTTCGCTGATTTCGCTTTACAAAGAAAGTGGATGCCTGAATATTTTACGCAGGTGGCGTTGGCACAGTTTATCCGTGGCATTCTGACAGACAAAGGAGTAGGAAAACTCCGGGTTCATCCGGATAATTTACCCCTGCCCACCGATGCAGATGGTCACGCTAAGATGATGATTATCTGGCGGCGATGCATATCAAATCTGAAGAGTCCCGGTGATGAGCCGGGCTATAGGGCGATCCCCTGCGAATGGCCCGAAGAAGAAGGAAAAGGTAGACGTCCGGGATACCGCTTCACTGAAGAACAAGAGGAGCTTGATTTTGCCCGAAGCCTTATCGCATCGGGGAAGGAAGAGGTTGGTGGGTCCTTCTAAAAAAAAGCGGAGGTTATGGAATCCGCAATAATGTGCGATTTTGGGGCAAAAAGAGGGGCGGATTTTTCAAAAGATCCGGTTTGATCCGCTTTGATCCTCACACTATCCCTTGTAACTACTTGCACCTACCGTCTACATGTGGTATAGTCGGATAGATGACAAGCGCGTCAACTCAAATAGGCATCGAGTATGTGGCCGTTGGCGATCTGCGGCCATGGACGGGCAATCCCCGTAAAATCGACGAGGATGAGCTGCAACGACTACGGCGGTCGATAAGGGATTTCGGGCTCATTGACCCTGTAATTGTCCGCAGGAGCGATGCTATGGTCATTGGCGGCCACCAGCGGTTGGTTGCCGCACAGGCCGAGGGGATCACAGAGGCTCCAGTAGTCTTTGTTGAGTTCGACGACACCAAAGCGGCGGCGCTAAACGTGGCGCTCAATAAGATCGGCGGAGACTGGGATTGGCCTAAACTGGCGGATCTGTTTCAGGAGCTGGATGTCGGTGATTTTGATGTCACGATGACCGGGTTCGATGAACGGGAAATTGAGGGGTTAATGCACGGGTTGGATGAAGTGGCGACGAAAGAATACGATGAGTCGGTGGCCAACGATGTCAAGAAAGTAACTTGCCCAGAGTGCAAGCATGAGTTCGCATATGGCACGAAAAACCCAGCGGACACGCAGAGCGCAGCGGCTAGTCCAGTATCATCTGGATACGGGCAGAATGATACGGCCGGACAGGTGCCAGAACTGCGGACGCAATAACCAACAGATCGAGGCAGCACACTATGATTATGATTACCCGCTAGTCGTAAAGTGGTTATGCACGAGCTGCCATCGGCGATGGGACAAAAGAGAACCAAAAGACGGTATGGGAAAAGAGGCGGTGACTTATGGTAAGGCCTACTGACCACCAGTTGAAGACCAACGCTAAACGTGAGATGCACCCCAACTCGCTGAAGAATTTGGAAAAGCGCAAGAGCTGGAAGCCGGGACAGTCTGGCAATCCGAAGGGGTGTCCACCGGCGAAGACGAATCTACGCACCTATGTGCGTATCTTTGTTAGCATGAGCTGCGAGGAGTTCAAGGCGGTCGACACGAAGGGCCTGACCATTGGAGAGTTCATTGCCTATGGTCATGTTGTCAAGATGCTTCGTGACGCTGCAGCTAAAGCTAGCGACAACATCGGTTGGCAACGAGTCAAGGAAGAATTTGACCGGGATGAGGGGCAGCCCGACGTTAGCTTGACGGTAATTAGCCCAGAGATCGCAGCGATGGACGATAACGAGCTTAACGTGTTTCTGCGGGAGGCCGCAATTGACGACCACAATTGAAAAAATGTCTACTGACATTAAACGTCAGATAGCTAGCCGTATCGGGTATCGGTTCGGACGGTATAAACCATTGCCAGCAGCACGAACGTTTCATGAATCACCTGCAAAATTCCGGTGGTATTTCGGTGGGAACCGCTCCGGTAAGAGCGAAGCGCATATAGGCTGGGACGTAGCAGCGCAAGCGATGGATCGACACTTTGTGCGCAAAATGCCTGACAATGCAGTCATTTGGGCTTGCACGCAAACATGGCCGATGGTGGGCAAGATTTTGTGGAAGGACAAATTGCAATCGTTTCTTCCTGTCTCGTCAATCGTTCAAGTCAATTGGCATAACAAGCGAGAGTCGATCCCAAAGGAAATACGGCTGAACAATGGCAACGTGATTGAGTTCAAAGCTTATGAGCAAGGCCGGGAGAGTTTTCAAGGGCGAAGCGTTGACTATATCGGTTGTGATGAGCAGATGCCCCATGACATTTTCGTTGAATGTCAGGCAAGATTGATGGATCGTAGGGGGTCTTTCGGTCTTTCTGCCACACCCATTGAACCTCAACCGTGGCTAGAAGAACGACTAGACGCTCTACCTGAGACAGACATGGTGGTATTTGCCAACCTCGAAGATAACAGAATGAGCAGGAATGGATATATTCCCGATGCCGAAATAGATTCAATGATCCTGCAATGGCCGGAGGAAACTAGAGCGACGCGAATTGAAGGAAAATTCGCATCGTTCAGCGGTCAAGTCTATACGGGATGGGATCGCAACGATCATGTCGTCAAGCCTTTTGTCATCCCTGACACATGGCGCAAGTACAGAGGTATCGATCTGGGCTTTGCTAATCCGTTTGTGTGCCTGTGGGTAGCTCGCAATGAAGATGAACAATGGTATGTTTATCAAGAACATTACCGGAATCAAAGATTAATGCGAGATCATGCAGCAACGATTAAAGCATACAGTAATGGCGATAGCTATATCGATACGTGGAGTGACCATGACAGACAAGAACGTGCAGAGCTAGATGCGTGTGGCATTGAAACTGTACCAGCTAAAAAGAACGTAAATGCAGGTATTGAAGCAGTTCAGCGTGCGCTGATGAAGCGCGGCAATGGCAAGCGGGGCTTATATGTCTTTTCCGACTGCGTAAACACAATTAGAGAGTTCGGAAGCTATCGATATCCAGATGGCACAAACAAACGCGACCCTAAAGATGAACCGCAAAAGGTCAATGATCACGCAATGGACGCTCTGCGTTATGTAATTTATAGTTCGGGGTTCGGATCTCCGTTAGTGATTCTAGATGATCTGCGACAAGAGGCAACCCAAAGTGACGGCATGAGCATAGCGGGCGAAGGGCAACACCTGATAGCAGATGATGATGATTGGTAATATATAATTCACAAGGAGTGTGCGATGAATTTTTTGCAACAGGCCAGAAAAGTGTTAGGCGAAATCACTGAACTTTCGCTGCTCTTAGTTGCTCTAGGCGTAGTAGTTGAGATTCTGTTTGGCGAAGCGGTCCCGTTTTTTGGCGGCATCGTTACAAATTTAACATCACTGCTGAACGTGTTGGGCGAGAATGGACTAGTTGGGCTAATCGCTTTGAGCATCCTCCTATATCTATTCTGCCGCAAAGCATAAAGGGTGACTGATGAAAATACCAATAGTCAGCGCACTGCTGGATGATTTGGCAGTAGGTCGCGCGGTTCGTCTTGATCGTAATTCACAGCGAATCGTTGAAGCGTCCATTCCGCGCCACGAACTTAATCAACGCAACTGGTTTACGCGATCAGAGCCGCGCGAATTTGCAGAATTAATACGATTATATACCGGTTGGGTTTATGCGTGTGCATCAAAGAATGCTACGACAGTAGCTCAGATACCGTTGCGACTTTATGCGTCATCGCCAGAAGGAGGGTTGCGAAAAGGAGCTACATATAAATTTCTTGATCGCAAACAAAAAAGACATTTGCAGGGCAAGGCACATCTTGCCCAAACTATTGCACTGGGCGAAGACATCGTCGAGATAACTTCTCATCCGTGGCTGGACTTGATGCGTAAAGTCAATCCGTTTCACAATGGATTTGAGATGCTGGAACTTATGCAGTTGTACTTAGAATTGACAGGCAACGCTTACTGGTTTGTCAGTCGTGGTACAGGTGGCACCCCCTCTGAGATATGGCCGCTGCCTTCGCAGCATGTTAATGTCAGGGTTGATCCGAGTCGGCATATCAGCCACTACGAATATGGTGTCGAGCAGGACCGTTTACAGCGAATCGAAACGGAGGAATGTGCACACTTCAAATTTCCGAACCCGCAATCGTTGTGGTATGGCACGGGGCCGATGGCTGCCGCCCGCTTGTCGGGGGAATTGAATATCAAGTTCAACGAATACGAACATAGCATGCTCGACAATAATGGTGTCATGCCATACGTGCTGGAAACCGACGATAGCTTAGGGACGGATGTTGTCAATCGACTTCGACAGGACTTGAGGCGGGTACATGGCGGGCATCGTCGCGCAGGGAAGCCGGGCATATTCCATAGTGGGTTAAAAGTCCATACGGTAGCGACTAATCCTAAAGATATTAACTATGCAGTCGGCCAGAAGATGACTAAGGAACAAGTTGCTGCGGTGTTTGGCGTGCCGCTATCGTTGCTGACGACAGAAGATGTGAACCGATCTAACGCTGCTGAAGGCAACACATCTTATATGCGCTATACGATCTTACCCCGCCTGAACCGTAACGAGCAAGTCATCAATCAGGACATTATTCAAGAGATGTATGACGAGAAGTTGTTTGTAGCCTATGATAATCCAATTCCAGACGATGTCGAATTTGCATTACGGCAACAGACAGAAGAACTCAACACGCATGTACGCACAATCAATGAGGTGCGAGGTCAACAGGGAATGGATCATGTGGAATGGGGCAACGAACCGCTCGTACAGGGCGATTGGCATAATCTAGGCGATGAGCCTGAGCCGCTGCCGATGATAGAAGTTGTCGACGCGCTGCCGCAAATCGAGGAAGATGAAGAAGGTGCAGAGGGGCAAAGGCGTATTAGTTCGAAACAGATACCCGAAGACGAGTACCTCCGCATGGAGGCAATGATAGCGCAGTGGCTAGCTATATCAAAACTGGTTATCGTTTCCAACGTCAATATTTCAACGGTCATGAGTGCCAACAGTTTAGACATTGCTATTGCATGGAGTGAGATTAACGCTCAAGGTGTAAGTCTTGTCGGGCCTGAGATGACAGCGGCAGCCAACCGTGGCGGGAGTAGTGGCGTGCAGAGGCTTCGTCGTTTGCGAATAGTTGCGCCAGCATGGAACGTGAGAAACCCTAGAGTGACAGAATGGGCTGAGAAACGAGTTGGCGAGCGAATCACGCTTATTACCGAATCGACGCGCGCCGCTATACGTGACGGCATTGCCGAAGGCTTGCGAAGCGGCGCAAGTATGCGACAGCTTGAAACAGAGATACGCTCGCAGGTGGGTATGAACCGACCACAGATGCACAGATGGAGGAAGTTAAAAGCTAGCGGCGCGAGCAAAGACGCGCTCGTACAATTTGAAAGCAAACTTCTTAAGGAGCGGGCAGAGATGATTGCTCGTACGGAAACATCTGGTGCCTTTGCCGCTGGCAATATCGAGGCGTATAAGGATAGTGGGATAGCGAAGAAGGAATTGCAGCTTGCTTCTGATCCTTGCCCGCAATGCAGTGCGATCAGTCCGAAGATATATTCTATTGGCGACGATACCGTTACGTTGCCAATCCATCCCCGTTGCCGTTGTAACTGGATGCCAATCGTTGAATAAGGAATGATATTATGGCATGGACGATAGATCAGCTTAACGATACGCTTAAAACGCACAGCGACCCCTCAACGCTAGATGGCTTTATGCGAAAATCATACGCGAAGGGCAAGGCTAACGTACAAGTTGCCGAAGGCGCAAGAGAGTTTATTGCAACGGTGACAACCTCTACGGTAGACAGAGATCAAGAAATTATAGAACCAGCGGGTATAGATTTGTCTACGTATAAAACTAACCCGATCATTCTATGGTCACATCGTCACGATGAACCTGCAATTGGTCGTTCTGTTTGGATTAAGCATTTTGGTCCAAAAGGAAAAATAAAGGGCTTGATGAGTCGCGGAAAGATCGCAGAAGGGATTGCGAAGGCTGCAGAAATTTTCAGCTTGATGCAGCAAGGCATTCTTAACACGGTCAGCATTGGATTTATTCCGCTTACGGGCCACGATCCTACGGCAGATGAAGCTAAAGCCAATAGTACAGCGCAATGGATATGGGATAAAGTGGTCATGCTAGAATATTCAATCGTGAATGTTCCTAGCAATCCTCAAGCAACCATCGAGGCAGTGAGTAAGGGTATCATCTCTGAATCATTGGCTAGCGATTTAGCAATAGACATGCCAGACAAACATCCTGAACAAGAGGTGGTTGAATTGGTTGAACATAATGAGCCAGAACCAGAATTGATACCCATCATTAAATTAGAACCGTTAGCGCAAATAACGGAAGTTGCCGAGAGTTTAAAGCCGGCAGAACCGACCGCGCAAGAATTAGCAGAAACTTCAATCATAGAAGTACATGAAAAATATCAAACAAGGTGTCTGGGTAAAGTTTGATGCTGCTCTGGAGATGTCACAAGTGCCTATTCGCTGCTTTCTGGAGATGTCGCAAGTGCCTATACGTTACTTTCTGGAGATGTCGCAAGTGCCTATGCAGTTGTTAATGAATAACTGCTGGAGGTAACCGTAGTCATTAGGAAAGTATGTTGGAGGTAACCGTAGTCATTAGGAAAGCACGTTGGAGGTAACCGGAGGCATTAGGAGGCCGGTCAAGCTCAATTATAAATGACTAACAAGGAGTACTCTAATGGGTAAACAAAACGGAACCATTGAGATACGAGTCGTCGCCTCAGAGGGTTGGGAATATGGCGGCGAATTGCATCCCATTGGTAAAAGGTTCACGCTTGACAAGAGCGATGAAGCAAAGTTACAAAGGTATCTTGATGAGGAAATCATTGAGATTATAGTCCCAACCAGAATTGTGGATGAAAAAGAGCGCACTGAGATTATCGCCCAGACAGTTAATATGGCGATGGATCAGTACATTAAAGCGCATCCCGCGCAAGGTTCGCATATTCGTGTTCACGATCGTTATGTTGATGACGATAAATATCACGACACAGGGGATTATGGCAGCTTTAGCGAGTTCTGCGGCGATCTGTATAAACAGAAAACAGGCCGCACAACTGAAAAGCTAATGAAATGGTCTTCGATGAAAAGCGTGCAATTGCGTGTTGGGAAAGCAGCTACCTCGATGGGCGAGGTAATTGATTCTGAAGGCGGCGTGTTAGTGCCGACAGAATACAGCGCACGCCTTTTGCAAGAAACACTAGAGGCGTCGATCATTCGACCGAGGGCGACGTTTGTACCGATGGCAACAAACTCTGTCAAAATCCCTGCCGTTGACGAAACCAGTCACGCTTCTAATGTATTTGGTGGCGTAGTTGCTTCATGGGTTGATGAAGGAACCGACCCCGGCGATACGAAGCCGAAATTGGGTTCAATCACATTGACGCTTAACAAGCTACTTGCCAATGCTAAAGTCACATCCGAGCTGCTAGAGGATAGCGTTATCTCTTTGGAAGCATTATTGCCTGCGATGTTCTCACAGGCGATTGCCTTTCAAGAGGACGATGCGTTTATCAATGGGACTGGCGCAGGGCAGCCACAGGGCCTGCGTAATTCAGCAGCGGCAATTGATCAGGCAAAAGAGACTGGTCAAGCAGCAACAACTATCGTTGCTAAAAACATCCTTAAGATGTGGTCAAGGTGTCGAGGCAAAAGCTCTGCTGTTTGGTTGGCTAACCATGACGCCTTCCCCGAGCTTGCAAGTTTGGCGCTGGAAGTTGGCACGGGTGGCGGTCCTGTTGGATTGTTGCAAAGCCAGAACGTGCAGGGTTCGCCGGTCCAGACAATGATGGGCCGTCCGGTAATATTTACCGAGTTGTGCCAGACGTTGGGCACATCGGGTGACATTATCCTGTTTGATCCTCGCACATATCTGATCGGTGGCAAATCGGCAAGTGCTGCTGGCCCCGGTGCAATGGCTAGTTCGATTCACCTATTGTTTGATGCAGACGAAGTGGCATTCAAGATTCGCAGCCGTGTTGACGGCCAATGTTGGGTCAAGTCTGCTTTAACCCCGCGCTATGGTTCAACGACTATTAGCCCCATTATTACGCTGGCAACTCGCAGCTAGAAAAGAGGTGTTTAATGAGTGCAGCCACGTTAGTTGAAGAAGTTTCATACGTTGAAGGTATTGCGCCGATTGATATGAATGCTGCCGCGCAAAGCGGAAATTATATCAGTATGGCCAATGCGTCGGGATGTGATGTAATTGTTCAAGCTGGCACCGTTGGTGCGAGCTATGCGATTACGCTAACTCAAGCTACCGATGCGTCCGGCACCAGCGCGAAGACGTTGGGCTTTCCGTACATGTGGACCAATGACGCATCCTCAGGCGCAGCGGCGTTGACAAAAACAGCAGTGAGCAGTGACACGTTTAACGTGGATACCGCAAACTCTACCTATGTCGTACCCATAGCGGCTGACACGTTGGATGTCGATAATGGGTTTGATTACGTTCGAGTCAACGCAGCGGACCCCGGTGCTGCAGCGGTCGGTGCTACATTGTACGTATTGCACGGCAAGCGTCACATGGGTGACACTACGCCATTATCGTAGAGATTATGTTAATTAAGCTCACAGCAAATTTTAAAGCGCACCGTAAAGGCGAGCTTATTGACATAGATGTTGATATGGCCCGCACCCTGATAAGTCGGGGTGTGGGCGTATTGACATCATCACGAGAGCAGTGCAAGGGTATTACTAATCGCAAAGGCAAAGCTAAAAAACATCTGAGCGCATCGCCTAAAGATAAGATGATGCGTTCGAGTAGCAACAAAAATACAGGAGCTACATAATGTCAAGCAAGAGCAAATTCTCTCTAGGGACTCTGAATTTTTACGACAGTTCGCTTAACCCTGCTTTCCCGTCGGGGCTGTGGAAGAACTGTCCAGTCAACGAAATAAATGCAGATCCGAGTTTAGGGTTTGTTTTCTTCGATGACTTCTATCGTGCGCCAGTAGATGCCGGTTTGGTATGGACCGAAACGGACGACGGCGGCACAGGCACCAACGCTATATCTGATGCCGCAGGTGGCGTTGGTACCGTTGTTACTGCTGCGGCAGACAATGACCACCACGCTATATCAACGAAGGGCGAATCGTTTCTGTTTGCCAGTGGCAAAAAGTTGTGGTTTGAAGCACGGTTTAAGTTATCAGAAGCGAACACCAACGAGTCTGTATGGTGGTTTGGGTTGACAGACACGTTGACGACAGGCGGCGTGCAGGCTCATGCGTTGGGACCGCTTGCTAGCTACGATGGCGCACTGATCTGGAAAGACGAAGCAACGATGGACATCGACTTCGAAACGAGCAATGCTGCCACGCAGGCGACCACAACGGCAATGGCTACGTTTGTAACTAATACATATACAAAGGTCGGATTCTATTTTGACGGCACAGCGACGACCTCAACGATTACGCCATACTACAACGTCGGTGCAACTAATGCGATGACTGCGGGTACTGCGCAGAATATTACGTTAAGCGGTCTCGAGGAAATGCATCTTGTAGCTGGCGTTAAGGCCGGTCCCTCTGGCGGTGCAGAAACTTTATCAATTGATTATATTAAATGTGTTCAACTGAGATAGTCTTTGTTCTCCTTTCGCGCTGCAACTGGCCAGTCTTCCCGGTTGCAGCGTCAATGGTGAATCTTTTCTCCTCCTCCCCGGCCTGCCAGCCACGGAAGGCGGGCCGGGGCTTTTTAGGAATTTAAACCATGGAAGTAAAAGTAAAAAGGATTTGTGAGGCCGCTGCAAATTATCTGTCCGCCCCGGAGGAGAATAAGCGCGAAGCACTGCGGGCATTGATGGAGACGGTGGCCGATGTGGACTGGCCTGTAACGGCGGTAGCAATGCCGGCTCCGGAGCTAGAACCGGAACCAGAGCTAGAGCCTGAGCCGGAGCCTGAGCCGGAGCCTGAGCCTGAGCCGGAAGAAGAAATTGAAACTGACGAGGAAGGTGGTCAACTATGGCAGTAACCGTTGAAGATTTAAATGTAGCGTCCTATGGCTGGGCGATCAATGCCACATCTGCGGATGCGTCAGGTGCAGAAGTCTTAAAAGCTGCGCCGGGGGCAGGCTTGAATTTATACGTGAGACAGATCAGCATCAATTGTGCAACAGCTATTACTGTTACTGTGGGGAGCGGCGAAACCGGCAGCGCGGTGGATACGCCGATTGTCGGTCCCATAACGT
>Ga0114899_1001998_pt1 | contig 11295 bp, 13 predicted proteins | sample MalvireepMed_215_FD_83497 | JGI IMG/M metagenome (GOLD analysis project Ga0114899, IMG submission 83497) | Marine viral communities from the Global Malaspina Expedition - Malaspina viral metaG DeepMed_215 | ecosystem: Environmental > Aquatic > Marine > Oceanic | place: Mediterranean Sea... | reverse complement strand
GACCTTCAACAGAAGCGTCAGGCTGCACAATTTCAGTTGGACCAAGTTGGAGGGGCTGTAGATTATTTTACAAATCTACTGATTCAAAACCTTTCCGATGAAACCGAAAAGCCGAAGGAGAAATTAAATGGCTGATGAATTTTTAACCGCTGACGAAATCAATCAGAATTTTACGGCTATGGGCCATAGCGTTGACCTGATTAATGATACCATTGCCGATGACACCGAAGCCAAGAAGATGAATGGCGGGGAAGCCGGGGCTAAAGCTATGGTCAAACGTAATACAGACCATCTTGAGCTTCAGCTTGATAAAGATTGGGCGAAGGATGATGGGCGTGACAAGTCGTCTTACGAAGACGCGATTACGGCAGGAAAAGCCTATATCGACGCCTAAGATGCATTATGACCGACCCGAAAACTCCTATTGACGCTACAGCAATTATTGTAGCGGGATTATCTTGGGCAGAATTATTGCCCAGTATAGCTGCTTTGCTTTCAATAATATGGATGCTTATTCGTATATATGAAACAAAAACGCTTCAAAAATGGATAAGGTTATTAAGAAAGAAGTAGCGGGCCGTAATAAAAGGGAGGCCATATGTAATATTTACAAGGTGTAAATAGTATATGCAAAAGAAGCTGGAAGAAAACTCTGTTTGTAATGATCTGGATCTCGATGGTGACGGGGTTGTTTCGGATGCAGAATTAGCTAGTGCTGAAGCGTTACAAAAACATGAGAAAGCAGATGCACAGCGAAGAATGGCTTGGATAGCCATGCTTTCTATGCTTGTGTTTACTGCATTTGTTTTTTTACCTATTTTTCCTGATAGTAGAATCAAAGCGTTATCTGATCTATTTGGGTTGTTTTATATAGGGCAGGCTGGGGTTGTCGGAGCATATATGGGCATGACAGCATATATGAGTGCAAAAAAATGACCAAAGCCCTTTTATTCCTTTTATTATTTACATTTATTCATTTTGGGTTTCCTGTATTAGCTCAAGAAGAAAAAGAAAAAGAAAAGCAAATTCATCCCTGTAGTAGTGAGTTGACATTAGATGATATTACTTCGTTTATTGTTTTTAATTTCCGGGCAGCATTTGGAGATTTAAAATCGAATGCTGTTAAAACTTGGATTGAACATCATAAAATCCAGAAATTTAAAGTGAATATAGTTCGTATATTTCGGTCTCCCTTTTTCCCTCAATTAGCTATAGTATCTGCCCGTGTACATACTGATTATAATCTTGTTTGTGCTGTTCGGTTAAACACAGATGAAATCAAAGATGATGTAGTTTTATATTATACGGATGAAGAATTAGAGAAAATATTATCTAAAAAACCAGATACAGAAATCTAATAAAAATAGGATAAAAAATGATATCTCTTTTAGGAACATTATTAGGATTTGGTACGTCTATTATCCCCGAAATTCTTGGGTATTTTAAACAGTCTCAGGCAAATAAACAGGAACTTGCCATGTTAGAGGCGAAAGCAAAATATGCGGGTGCTTTAAGTGATTTAAAACTTAAAGAACTAGATGCCCAAGCTGAAATAGAAGAAACAAAAGGATTATATGCTCATGATCGAAGTATCGATGCTGGCGGATTTATCAACGGTCTTCGGGGTTCTGTGCGCCCTGTCATTACTTATTTGTTCTTTATAATGTTTATGTGTGTAAAAGGAACCATGATTTACGCTATGATTGTGAACTTAAATATGAGTTGGAACGGAGCCTTAGTACAAGCTTGGGACGGAGAAACAGCCGCTATTTTTTCTGCTGTCATTTCATTTTGGTTTGGGAATCGTGCGATGTCAAAAGCCCGTGCATGGCAACTTAATAAAGAAACCAAATGAGTTTTGTTTTATCAGAGCGTTCCCGTAAAAATTTAGAGGGGGTAGATAAAAGGTTATCTATTGTAGTCGAAAGAGCTATTCAAATAACTACAATTGATTTTGGTGTTATACAGGGATTACGAAGTGTCGAAGAGCAAGAGGCACTTGTGGCAAAAGGGGCGTCCCAAACTATGAAATCCAAACATCTGAATGGTTTTGCGGTAGACCTTATGGTTTATATAGGTAGCAGGGGATCATGGGAACTTAGTTTATACGACAATGTAGCTGATGCTATGAAAGCAGCAGCTATTGAGAAAGATATAATTGTTCGGTGGGGTGCAGCATGGCATATACCGAATATATGTGAGTGGGAGTATTCCATGCAGGATGCTATGAATAGTTATATTGATTTATGTCGATCTGAAGATAGATGTCCTTTTATTGACGCTCCGCATTTTGAATTAGGATATGATAATGCGTGAGGTATTTACATATATTAATAAGGAAGTTTATTTAAATGTTTTAATTGCTGAAGTTGGAAAACTTAAAAACAGGTTACAACCTAGTGATACAGGTGATTTACATACAACAATAGCTGTTTTAAATCGCAGAATAGAAGAACTTAGCGAGTCTATATAGGTGAATATATGAAAAAAAGATATGAAGCAAAAATCAATAATGATGGTGGTATAGAAACTGCTCATAGTGTAGAAATTGTTTGTGCAGCTTGTGGATTTGATCTTGACGAGGCCGAATTAGATGCAGATAAATGTTCTGATTGTGGTGCATCTCTTGATCTAAAACAGAGTGTAACCATAGAAGCAACTTCAGTTCCCGCGCATGGAGAAACTTTGGAGTAGGTTATTATGCCTTTAAAAAAACTAGAGTTCAGGCCGGGGATAAATAGAGAAGGAACACGATATACCAATGAAAATGGTTGGTATGAATGTAATAAAATACGTTTCAGACAGAAATATCCTGAAAAAATAGGGGGTTGGCAACTTATTTCTGGCTATACATTCCAAGGAGTGTGTCGGTCTTTATGGGCATGGGTAACTTTAGCAGGTAATAAATTAACCGGTGTAGGAACCCATTTAAAGTTTTATATAGAACGGGGTGGAGCGTACCACGACATAACACCTATCCGTGCAACTACTACTAATGCAGCTACATTTTCAGCATCAAATGGTTCGACTACTATTACTGTTACAGACAACAGTCATGGAGCTTCTATAAGAGATTTTGTTACTTTTAGCAGCGCAGTATCTTTGGGAGGTACCATTACTGCAGCTATTCTTAATGCTGAACATCAAATAGTAGCTGTACCCAGCGCGAATACGTACACATTTACTGCTTCTGTCGCTGCTAATTCTTCTGATTCCGGTAATGGAGGGTCTGCTACAGATGCTGCATATCAAATAAGTGTAGGCCCAGAAACAGTTTCGCCTTTAGCGGGGTGGGGTGCTGGTACGTGGAGTCAAAATACATGGGGTACTGGCGGTACAACTTCAGATGCCTTGCGTTTATGGACTCAATCTAATTTTGGAGAGGATCTTGTATTTGGACCCAAAGGAGGTGCTCCATATTATTGGGACGCAACAAATGGTTTGACTACCAGAGGTGTACTTCTTTCCAGTTTAGGGAGCGCCTCTGATGTTCCCACTATTCAGAATTTTATACTTATATCTGATATTAATAGGTTTTTGTTCTGTTTTGGAGCAAATACTATAGGAACCTCCACTCAAGATCCGATGTTAATACGATGGTCAGATCAGGAAAGTGCTGTTAATTGGACACCTTCAGCTACTAATCAAGCAGGTAGTTTACGGTTATCTAGAGGTACAGAAATTATAACGGCGAAACAATCCAGACAGGCAGTTGTTATATGGACTGATTCATCCGTGTATAACCTGCAATATTTAGGAGGTCAGGCTGTGTGGGGCGCACAACTTATAGGTGATAATACATCTATAGCCTCTCCTAATGCTGTAGCCCATGCAAATGGTGTATCCTACTGGATGGGTAAAGATAAATTCTATATGAGTGATGGTAGAGTACAGCCTCTCATATGTGATTTACTCAGGTATGTATTTAATGATTTCAATTCTGTTCAACTAGATCAGGTATTCGCTGGTACTAATGAGGAACATCATGAGGTATGGTGGTTTTATTGTTCCAGTGATTCAACTACTGTAGATAGATACATTATCTATAATTACCAACTTAAAATATGGTATTATGGAACTCTAGCTAGAACAGCATGGTTAGACTCCGGTATGCAAAATTTCCCCCTCGCTGCTACTTATACTTACAACCTTGTAAATCATGAAGAAGGTATAGAGGATAATGAAACCGGCACTCCCGCGGCTATAAGTGCTTATATAACCTCTTCTGAATTTGATCTAAGTGATGGACATAAGTTTAATTTTATATGGCGTGTAATGCCTGATATGACGTTTGATGGCTCTACAACTGATTCTCCCAGCGCTGTTATGACCTTATATCCCCTGCAAAATTCCGGTTCCGGTTATAATGATCCTGCTTCAGAAGGAGGGAACAGTACAGGCACAATAACAAGAAGTGCTACTGTACCTGTAGAGGCATTTACAGGACAGATAAATACAAGAGTAAGAGGCAGACAGTTGGCTGTTAAAATTGAATCCACAGGTTCCGGGGTACAGTGGCAATTAGGTTCTCCTCGGATAGACATGCGACCTGACGGGAGAAGATAATGGCTGTTTACACCCATGATATAAATTTTGTTGCCCCTGCACTTCCATACCCTCCTCAATTATACGATCCGGCTTATTTTGAGGTAATTAATGATATATTAAGATTATACTTCAATCAGATAGATGAAGTTCTAAGAGATGGAACTCTTGAAAGAAATTCTGAATCTATGGCGTGGTTTCTAGGTTAATGGCTAATAACTATAAAAATGCAAAAGTAGATTTAACTTCTACAAGTGTAACAACACTATATACAGCTCCGGGGTCTACAACAACTATAGTTAAATCTATTTTAGTGTCTGAAGATTCTGGTAACGCGGATACTATAACACTTACTTTGACTAACTCATCAAGTGCTGTATTCAGCTTGTTTAAAGTCAAGGCTGTGGGTGCAAATACTACTGTAGAGTTATTGACTGCCCCTCTTGTGGTAGAAGAATCTGAGATATTAAAAGTAACTGCTGCGACTGCAAACAGACTTCATGTTACAGCTAGTTTACTGGAAATAAGTTAGGTAGTTCGTTATGGCTCGTACAGAGACAATAAACAGCAATGATAAAAAATTACCTTCTCCTGAGATTATTGTTAAAACTCTAGAGCAAATAGGTAGTGGGGATCACCCCCTTGCAACTGCTTTAGCTATAATAGCAAAAGAAGGTACTCTTGATACCGCGGATATTGTTCAATTTGGAAATACCGTATTTTTGGCAAATCGTGGTGTTGGTGCCAATAAAAATAAAATGGTGGGTCGTGCTTTTAATGTAGATACCGGCAAGAATTATTTAAGCAATTGCTTGGAATATTTAAGATATTTACATGAAAAGGGTATCACCCATTACACTACTACATTTGAAGGGCCGGAAGTATTAAAATTAATGCAGTTATTACAAAAATTGGTAGAAGATATAGATACTGATATCTATATAGGCCGGGCTGAGGATGGTAGTTACATAGGTTATTGTAGACTTGGCAAAGATCCATTGCCAAAGGATATATAAATGAGTGCTGTTACTAAACCTATAAAAGAGGCTGTTAGTTGGGTCGGTGACGCAATAGAGGATGTCGCTGAGTTTGCTTACGACGACATCCTTAAACCTGTTGGCGATGTTGTTGGTGGAGTTCTTGAAGGGATGGCCGACGATCCCATTACGACTCTTGCTACAATTGCTGCATATTCTATACCCGGTATGCAGTGGACAATTCCTCTTATTCAAGGGGCTAGTACGGCTATACAGGGAGGAGATCTTAAAGATATAGCTATTTCTGTCGGGGCTTCCTATCTTGGTGCAGAAGCTGGTGATATTGCCGGAGCTTATGTAGGTAAAGCAGCAGGTAAAGTGGCGGGAGAAGCAGCAAAAAAAGCAACCAGCGCAGCTATCCAGACTATTGCAGCAGGAGGAGATATAGAGGATGTATTAAAGAATGCCGGTACTGCAGCACTGGTTTCCGCGGCTACTTCTACTCTTAAACAAGTAGGAACGAGTGTAGCGGCAGGGGTTAAAGGTGAGTTCGGTAAAGATGCAGGATTTATTCCTGACCAAGCATCACTTAATACCTTTAATGACGTAACCAGCAATATAAAAAGTGAACTTTCTACCTTGGTATCTGGTTGGGACGGATTACCTGAAGTCGCACAGGACATGATATCACAGGGTGCAGCCGCATCCCTTTCTTCCCTTATATTAACAGGAGAAGTAGATAAAGCCGCTGTAGCTGGGGCTATAACTCGGGCTGCAATAACAACAAATTTTGTAAGCAAGACCTTACGAGAAGATCTTGGGATGAGTAAGGAGTCTGCGGCACACCTTACCAAGATTGTAGGGGATGTTGTTAGCACAGCATATAGCGATGTAGATCCTTATTCAGCTTATCAGGCAAGTATGAGTGAAATAGGGATGAAGGATTTACGGAAAAAGATAGATGAGGTTACAAAAGGTGGGTTTAAAGGATTAACAGATGAAATTACAGGTGCAGCAGATAAGGAGAGAGCGGCAAGAGAAAAAGTTAATAGTTTATCGGCAGAAATAGATACAAGGACTGGTGCAGTTAATAAAGCTGCAAAAGCATATAATGACCATATGGATGCGGTTAGAGCCAAAGGAATAATTTTAGATGATCTGAGAGCACGTGCTAATGAAAAAGTGAATGAACAAAATATTGCATTAGATAAAGCAAACGCAGCTCAACGTTTATTTAATGATACAAGGAAGGCAGCAATACAAGGAATTGGCCAATACAAGAAAAATAAGGAACATTTAGACGAATATAGACGTGACCCCGAGATAAGTTTTATTAAAAATGAACCCCAATATGAGGCAACATTGGGAGCAGTAGATCGTTGGGATAAAAGCGAGAAAGCAGCATATGAGGTCAAACTTAAAGCTCTTAGAGAAGATTTTACTAAATATAATAATGCAGCAAATGTTCTTACTGCCGAAGTTAGAAAACTTCAAGACGGATATAAGAGTGAGGAACTAGCTTTTAAAGATTTTTCAGCAGACAAACAGATAGAATTAAAAAATGCCTATGATCTCGCAGCGGAAATACGGGGTAGAGCTATAGAGAGTTATAATGCAGCCTCTGGGGAACATCAAACAGCCAGAAAATCTCTATTTACAGCACAAGAATATTTAGAGACAGCTTCTGCTCCGGCTAAGAGACTGATTGAAGCAGAATTTGTCCATGCTATGACCACGCAATTAGATAACGACGGCAATGTTGACGAATCTACTGTTTTTGATCCTGAATGGTACAGAAATACATATATGCAGGGTTTGCCGTCCGAAGCTTCTCCATATCAACATTGGTTAGCAAAGGGGCGTAATACAGATATTAACGAAACCCAACAGGAAAATCGAATACGTTATAAATTAGCTGATAGGTTAGATACTCTTGGTATACCTAAAGGTTTTTTGAGTAGTAAAGCTACAGAACGGGATTATGTTGATCTAGATGGTAAGTTAGTTAAGGGTAAAGGTTTTAATGATCTTGTTAAATTTGTTCAGGACCAAACTAAACAACACCCTCGGGTACTTGAAAGTGAGCTTCCGGAGGATGTCGAATCAACTAATGAATTAATAAATTTATGGTTTGAAGATAACCCCGGTGTACTAGATAAAATTTCTTTTCAAAATTTTTCGGTAGATAAAAATACTACATCTGTAGATATATTAAATAATAAAGCTGCTTTAGATAATACGGGGGTTATAAATAATACTTCAGATAGTGCGGTTTTTAGTACAACACCAAACAAAAGAGTGAAAGTATGGTCTCCCGCTTATAATAGATATGTAGATATTTTCTATAATTTAGAAACACAAGCGCAAGTAGATGCTCCTCCGGGTAGTTTACAGCACGAGATTGTTATTTTTGATTCTAAAACTAAAAAATTTATAAGTCGATTCAATCATGGAGGTGTAGACGAAGATGGACAACCTATACTTTATTCTGGGGAAGACCCAACACGATTTGTTCATCTTCAAGGGATAAGCATTGATGCGTTAGAACCCCTTCGTCCGGTAACATTAGCACAAATAAAAAAAACAGACCCTCTAGCAGCTTTAGATATTGCTGGAAATTTGAAAATTAATGAAAAAGAACTTGATTCCTTGGGGCCTGTTGGAAGACTTCTCTTTGATTTTACACAGAACTATCTGGGTGCTGCTGAGTATCTTGAAAAGAATTGGGATGTAACAGGGGAGGCTGCAAAAATTAATAGAGATAATCTTAGAAAAAATGCAGGGATGGCATTGGGTGCAGGGGGTGAGTTATTCGATGCGTTCAATGGTGTATTAACTTTTTTCAGGAATAGTCGAAATCAGCCTATAGATGCTAGAGATACAGATTTAGGTAAAGTCGCTGCGTTTATGGCTACTGCTGCTATAGCAGTACAGCCCGCAGATTTCAATGCGGCTGTAAAAGATTGGAGAAAAGATGTATGGGATGAAACTAAAGGTGTTGGGGACACTCTTGCGGTTATATGGGATGGATTATCTGGGGGAGAACATCAAGAAGTAATACTGAGAGAGATTATTGGTAAAGAGTTTCTTCAAGAATTAATGTTGGCAATACCATCATTAGGAGTAGGAACTGGCGTTAGATGGGCAACTAAGGGGGGTTTATCGGCACTTGACAAGGTAGGTGCAACAAAATTGGCTCAGGATACTGTAGAAGCAATTTCTAAAAGATGGGGGACCAGAGCTGCATGGTCTACTAATGCAGGTCTTCAAGTTGCAGAGACAGCCGGAGCTACCGCCAAAGAAACATACGCTCTAATATATGACGAGATGATAAAAGCTAATTATAGCCATGAAGTAGCTTCCGTAAAAGCACAAGAAAGTGCAGTAGTTACTGGTCTTACCGCTGCGGCTATAGAAGGTACTCTTGGTCGCCTATGGAATCCTTCTGACAAACTTGTATCCAGTATTGCTGGGGGTAAACGTATAAGACACGCATTTAATAATATGGCTAAAACAAGCGCAGGTATAGCTGGTGAAGGAGTTAGTGAAGCAATAGAAGAAATAAATACTCAATATCTTAATATGTCTATACTGAAGACAGTAGTTCCTGATTCTCCCCTTTTCAAAAAGGGAGGACGATATGCAAATGCAGCAAATGTTCTTACTGCGGCAGGTGCTCTAGGTGCATTAGCTGGGCATACAACCGCAGGAGGTATGGTTGTTATGTCATCTGTACATAATGCTCTTTCAGGAGAAGAATCCTTACCTGTAGTTACTCCTATGGATGCAGCTTTAGCACAAGCAACAGAAGCACGAAAAAATAACCCTGTATATGACACAGGAAATATAGCAGCAAATGCTATCATAAACTTAAATCCAACAGCAAATGCCGCCTTAAATGACGCACGTTCAGATGATCCTGATGTAAGTGCTGCAGGTGACGCTAAAATCAAAACAATTTTTGGTTATGATCCAAATACATTTGATGGAATTACTGTAGATTTGGCTCAAGATCCTGACGGTACTTTTGTATATAATACAGTAGTTGATATTCTAAACACCGCGCAGCCTAATAAATATACTACAGTAAGTGAAGTACAAGGGGCTTTTGATACTAATACAGCACTTGTACCTTATACCGCTTCAAATACAGAAATTCAGAGTTTCGTTGGTAGTAATCCCCAAGAAACACTTCAGACAAACGTAGATACTCATATTGATACGCGGTACACGGATGAAGGAGAAGTTGCTGAACAGTTTGCTAAACTTGGTTACGAACCTACGAAAGAAGAGACCTCACAATTTATAGGCCAGAAGAATGAGGTACAGCAATTAGCAACGATTGCTCCCTATATAGACCCACGGCAAACTACTACAGAAGAAGCTTTAAAATACTTTGAAAATCTTGGTTACACTCCCGAGGCAGCAGAAGCAGCATTATTTGCAGGTCAAGGTGGCCCTGATTTCCAGACTACGCAGCTTGCAGCTATTGATCCTTACGTAGGCCCACGTCAAACTACGCGAGCCGAAGTAGAAGAATACTTCAAGGCACAGGGTTATACACCTACTGAAGATGAAATAAATAGGTTTGTAGCACAGGCCAACGATCCGACATTTCAGGCAACGCAGGAACAGAAACTTATAGAAGAGTTTGACCCCCTTGCTGTTACTCCGGGAGAGGTAAGTCAAGCCTACAAGGATCTTGGATTTTCTGGCACGTTAACACCTGATATAGATCGCTTTGCAGGGCAATACCCGGAAAGTGAATTAGCTGGAAAAGTAAAAGATTATATACCCATAGCTACTTACAATAGCATAGCTGAAATGATGGGTAAATCGGGCGATCAAGTCACAGATGCAGATATTGATTTTATTACGGACCTTGTAGCCCAGCAGGAAGTAGCTACAGAATCTGTGCCCCTTACATCAGAACAGTTGGCGTATGATGTAAATGCTGATAATGTTATAGATATTAATGACCAAATTATGTTAGAACAAGTTAAGGCAGGAACTGTACCTCAGACAGAGATAGCTCCTGCAAGTAAATTTGCGGCTACAGGTATACAAGGCCAGATACAACAACAGACACAGATGCAGCAACAGGCACAGATGCAGCAACAACAACAGATGCAGCAACAACAACAGATGCAGACACAGATACAAACACAGATACAACAGCAAGAAGAGGACAGAAAAAGGCGGGCAGCACAACAAGAACAGCAGCAATATCTAACCCAGTTAATGCAGACTAGCCCTGTCCATGTAAAATCTCCTGATCCTGCTGAGATTAAGTACGTATATGATCCTTTTGGGGAAAGTATATTTGCTACTCCAAAACAGGAGGGGTTATTTATTGATCCTTATAAACGAGCTGCTGCCAGCGGGGGTCTTATTGAAGACAAAACTGATGAAATATTACGTATTCTAGGGGAAGATTAAATGCCTGAAGAAAGCTGGTTAGATCAATTTATAAAAGGTGGGACTGCAGAAAAACTTCTTTCATTGGGGATAGGTGCCGGAGCTGAATATTTTGGTCTTAATGACCCCCAAATACAAAAAACAGGCTATCAAGGTGGTATACCGGAATACGAAGTTCAACGGGAACGTGTTCCAAATATCTATGATCCTAACCGCCGCCCCGGAAGCGCTGGAAGACGGTATTTTACCGATACCCAGTTTATACCTAAAACCGCTGGACCAGCTCTGCCTGATGCTGCCGGTCTTGCCAATATAAATGCACAGAATGTTGCGTTAGCAAACGCTATGCCCGGAG
>Ga0114899_1001996_pt1 | contig 11302 bp, 3 predicted proteins | sample MalvireepMed_215_FD_83497 | JGI IMG/M metagenome (GOLD analysis project Ga0114899, IMG submission 83497) | Marine viral communities from the Global Malaspina Expedition - Malaspina viral metaG DeepMed_215 | ecosystem: Environmental > Aquatic > Marine > Oceanic | place: Mediterranean Sea... | reverse complement strand
GATAATTTTATATTAATAGGATAGGAGATATTATGGATTTAGCTAGTAAAGGCAGATTTGGAGATACTGAGATACGAAAGATTGATGGTAAACTTGCACACGTTAATAAGTATGAAGCAGCCCTTATTGATAGTAAAGGTCTACTAGGTGAAAGAATTGTAAAAGCGATTGGTTCTGGCACTATAAATCCATTGACAGGGTTGCAAGAGTATCATTGGGTAGGGATGCCGTGGAGTAGTCATAATAAATCTCATCTTTATGATGCTTCTCCTCTAGAGGAGGTGATTGTAGGCTCTGGTATGTTGGATGATGCTGATATTAGTGGTCCTACTGATGATCCTGGATTATTATATGATATGGGTCAGTCAGATAGTATATTTCAACAGCATATAGGTCAGACGTTATTGGGCCAGGCATGGGAAGAAGGAGGAGGGCAGACAGGACAGCTAAGTTTTGATGAGTTAACTGATTATTCAGAGGGAGGTGATCCTCTTTTAAATATAGAAAATTATCTACAGACTCAATTTGGTATAGGAAAGGATTACACAAAGTATATTACTCCTTTTGAGCAAGAGCGTTTTGGTTTTATGGAAAGAGGTTTTGGATTAGAACAGCAAAACTTAATGCAAAAATTTCAAGCAACAGGAGGAAAGCTTAGGCAAGGTTTAGGAAAAGCTGCTGGACAAGCCCGTACTGCAGCTGGTAAATCTGAGATGGTTAGCGTTGGTGGAATTACTCAGGGCTTTGAGCAGCAGAAGAAAGGTTTATTACAGGATTATTCTAGAGGACAAGAAACCTATGCACTTGGAATGGATACAGCTCAGTTAGGTTATGAAGCTGATGTGTATGGAGAGAAAGCAAGACAGATGGAGAGGTTTTATGATGATATACGAAGTATTGTTGAACTACAGCAGGCGTAAGGAGAATTAAATGGCATTAAATATTACATATGAGAAGAGTGCATTGGCTAGTTTTCTAGATGAGGTTCCTAAGTTGATGCTACAGTATCAAATGTCAATGACTGGGATGGAGCGTGAGGCTGCAGAAGCAGCTAAGGATCGTGCCTTTCGTAGAGAAATGATGGAAAATGAAGCACAGCTTAATCTTTTAGCTGGTGATTATCAATTTCAAACACAAAGACTTGCTTCCCTGGAAGATGAATTGGCAGTAGAGGGATATCAGTTACCTGAAGAAAGTAAAACACCTGGTTTTGGAGATATAAAAGACAGAACTGTGGAAGGATATGAGGCTGGACTTCAGGAGACTTTGACTAATATAGATGCAGTTAATAAGGAAAGAGCATTAATAAAGGCAGGACAAAGATTTATTAGCTCTCAAGAAGATTTATATGGTGGTTTAGTTGCTGCTGGAGAGGAGGAAGCCTGGAGAGATTTTATGCTGGAGGGGGGTCTTACATATGATCCAGACCAACCAGAGGGTCAACAGTTTGCAGGTACTGGAGAGATGGCTGATTGGATAAATGAGCTTTCTGATGAAGATTTAGATAGACTAAAGAGTGAGAATTTCAGAAGAGCAGTGCTTGAAGGAAGAAGGGGTGTGGAGGAAGCACAGGTAGCAGCAGCTGCTGGGCTGGAATTTAAAGCAAATCAAACCGCAATAGCTTTCACTAACTTGCAAATTGAAAAGGCTACTGATGATATCAGAGAAGGTAACTATGATGCAGGCATGAAAAGGTTTACTGATGCAGAAAAGGATATCAATGATAGGATATTTGGATTAGGTAAGAATGTATTGTCTGGTATTAATCTTGAGGGCTATGGAGTTAACTATCTTACTATGCTTGAAGATCCAGATGAATATAAAGATATTATGGAAGAGTTTATTCAAAATAATCCAGAAATAGCACAAGAAATGAGATCTATTATTGATAACTTTTCTCTTTCAGTACAGGTAGGAGCTGACTGGTCTGAGCCAGTATTAAGAGCACAGGCAAATGCATATTCAGATTTTCTTGAAGCAAGGACGATAGAGGAAGCATTAGGAGAAGGTGATCGTAGTAAAGGAATTGCAGCCATAGAGAAATTACCTTTGACTGATCCAACAAGATCAAGATATGCTTATCTTAAAAAGCGAACTGAACAATTTAGAAGAGCTGGGTTATATGGTGGTGGAAGGAATGTTGAAGAAATGGAAGTAAATCTGGTTAATGCATTTCAGCTCATAAAGGCAAAAGATAAATTGACTTCTGATAAATTAGCAGCAGATGTTGAATATTTAGGAACAATAGCTGAAAAGGGATATCCAATAGAACTCGAAGATCTTTCTCCAACATATTATCAAGGTATGTCTGAGGCTGACCAGGAAGATTTGCTGGTATCTATGGAGCTACTTAGATCCTTTAAAGATCCAGACGGATCAGATCCTACAGATTCTAGGTTGCTTGTTAAGAGTCTTTCAGAAAAAGTTGGTGTTCTAAAGTCTTTAGGGCTTACTGGGTTTAAAGAATATGAAGATCTTGTAGGAGAGTTACAGAGTGCTACTTTTGATTGGAATCAGTCTGTCAATCAAGCTAGAATAAAAGAAGCATCTGAAGATCTTGATAGAATGCTTGGTGAAGCTGCTAAATCTACTGGTCTTGATAAAGAATTATTGGTAAAGCAATGGCAGTTGAATGCTTTAAAACAAATTCCATGGGGACCACAGAGACGTACTAGTGCTGGAAGAATGTATTAATGCCTAATTTATTTGATAGACAGAAGTTCAAGTCTGGACTAATGTCCCAGGGCATTAAGTGGACTGATGATGAGGTAGATGCTTATCTTGAGAGAGCATCTGCATCAGTTAAACCAAAATCATATTTACCTTATAGACAATACGAGGCATTAGCAGTACAGGAAGAGAAAGGAGTTTTCTTAGCTGAGCCTTATAGACCATATCCAGAGGTAGACGAGAATGCAGCGTTAGATTTCCTTGGCAATATGTTATGGGAAGCTGTCGATGTAGGTACATTTGGTGCTGTTGGTGCTTTAGATTATAGAGATTATGTAGAGAATATACTTACTACTGGAGGCCCAGGTACATTTGCTGGCAGGGTAGGAGCAGGTATTGGTGGCTTAGCTGGATTTTTACCTCCATTTGCCTTAACAAAAAGAGTGGTTGGGGCTGCAGTTAAAGGTGTTAGTACATATGGGACCAAGGCAGCAGGAAAGAAGATTACCCAGCAAGCTTCTGAAATAATATCAGGTAGGTCAAAATATCATAAGCTTGGTCAATTAGAAAAGGCTAAAGTATTTGAACCATTTACAAAAACATTATCCAAGTATGGACATCAGCTTGAGAATAAAGCTATACGTGAGAAGTTCGTAGAAAAGACTAGTGATAACGTAAGGCATGTTCTTGTTGAGCAGCTAAAGAAGAATAATATAAAACTTGCTCCAAATACAGTTAATAATCTGGAAAGTATGATTAAAGGAAATATGGGGTTACTAAAAGATTCCCCTATGCCCATATGGAATCTTCAGCAAAGGATTGCTATTGCACTTGGTGGTGGTCATAGTGCAGGCAAGCTGGCAACTTTGGCTTCTCATGTTGTAGAAGAGGCAGTAATATTCGCTGCAGTAGAGACTCCTATGGAAATTATGAACTCTATAGATGAGCATAGGGATGCTAATATACCTGGCACCATAGGCCATGCAATGTCACTTGGCACTGCATTAGGATTCATTAGGTTTATTCCAGGTGGTAAGGATATGCCTATAATGCGGAGTGCATGGAGGCGTATAAGCCAGATGATGAATGGAAGACGAAGTTATACATCATTTGATTTCTCTAATCCAAAAGCAAGAGAGCAGTTAGGAAAGACATTAAGAGCTACTTGGAATCAAGGCGGTAAAGATCTGTTTAGAAAGTCATTAAAAGATTCTGATTGGAGAAAGCTTGGTACAGATTCTATAACTGACCCAAGGCAGATTACAGAATTGGTTGCAACTGAAGAGGGTGCACGTACATTGTCTAAGGTTATGGGACAGGTAGAACAAAACTTTCTCAAAAAGTGGTGGCCAGGCTTTATGAAAGAATCAGCTACTGACTTAGTTGGTTCAAGCTGGAGGATGGCGGCTGGAGCAACAGCATTTAACTATGAAATTATCTTTGATGAGAACATACCATTAGAAGATAAGGTGTTTAACGTCCTTGTTGGTGCCTATATGACCAAAAGAGGGCGTGTCCTAGAGTATACCAACTCAGCAGGCGAAAAAACTGTATGGGAACCCTCTAAGCGTCCTTGGGTATATAGTGAGCAATTTGGGAATGTGGATAAGTTTCTTAATGTCCTTGGAATGCCAGCTGAAGATGTGTTATTGAATTCTTTTATTAAGGAAGCCGAACTTACACAAAAATATTTTAAGCCTGAAGATACTGACGATGTAAAGGCAATCATGGGTGTTCTTCAGAAAGCAGGGGTTATAGTAGATTCGGGAGAAAGCAAAGCAAGGCCTTCAAAGCCTGCTGATAAAAATATGCATCCAGTATATAGTCATTTAAAAGCTTTGTCTGTATTTTATTTTCATGCTAATACAAATAAGAGAATTCTTGATGTTGATGAAATGACTGAAAAGCAGGTCACTGCAATAGAGAATAGGTTAAGAGCTGTAGATCTTGCAAGTACACGTAAAGATGGTGGGATATTTAATATTACTGATATGGATGATGTCATGCATTCTGCTACTGATAAGAGAACAGTTCAATTGATTGATTTATATAAGAAGGTTGTTGTTCGTTTGTATGATCATCTTGGAGTTGGGGATGAAGGTAGGTTAGATCCCGATAATATTATTGCTAGATTGTTAAGACCAAGTGATATACAGAAAGGTAGTGAAGAATTTCAGCAAGGAATTCAAAGATTAGCTGCTGTTAGAGATATTCTTTCTAGGTTTGGGCATATAAAGGTTAGCAAGGATACTTCCAATCCAATGAAGATTAATAGTAAAGAAGGAAGCCAAGAGAAATTCTTAGAGATATTGCAAAAATTTGATAATCAGCTTCATGATCTTGTATTTGAAGGCGAATCAGTATGGGAAGAGTTTGCTCCTCTTATTGGAGACCCACATATAAATAAAGTCTTGGAGCATAATTCGTTTTTTAAGGGCATTAGAAATTCATTTGATAAACTGAATGACTTACAGAATAAGAATAGTACCTGGAAATTGGATAAGGTTACTGGTAAGGATGACTCAACTAGAGTACTGGAATTGATAAATAAGGTATTTACTGGGGAGTTTAATTTAAAGGATAGTATAACTGTAACAGACATTACTACAAAAGATGCACAGAAATTACAAGAGTTTGTCGACAATCTTTTAACAGGACTTTCGTATTCGCCAGAGTTTAAGAATCCAAAAGGGTTTACTATAACAAGGGAAAAGGGTGAGATTGCTAATTCTGAGGCAAGAGAGTTAAGAAATATATTTATTAATAATGGCTTAGGTGGGTTTGCATTTACTGGCCATGATGGACAAGTATTCATGCAGGAATTTGTCAGGCATTCATTAGATAGGAGACTTAGGTCAGCTACAAGAAGGGATGGAACTCCGCTTACAGGTGCAGACAGATCAAAGATAGATGATTTAATGAGAGCTGGTATTATAAGTCCTAAGCTTGAGATGATAAATATTCAACGTCAGATAGAAGTTCTTACTCTAATGTCTGAAACTCCAGAATTAATGAGAGCCATGGAAGAAGGGAAAGGTCCCTTCCCATTAAATGATAAATTTATCGAAGCTAATTTTAAGAAGTTTCAAAAAGATGAAGTTCAAGAAGTTAAAGAGATCTGGGCTAATTTACATGAGCAGGCACAATTATTGGGTGTTACATCTGCCCAGGTATTTAGAAATCATTTTTCTAAATATAAAGAACATATAGAGCCATTTGTTATTGATGGCAAGGGTAATGGAGTTATAGGTCTAAGCAGTGTAGCTGCAGAAACTGATGCTATAACGATGAAAGAACTTGCAATCAGGCTTGATAATATAGACAGACTTTCTGTTCACAAGACACATCAGGATTTGATGGAAACTATAAATGAGATGACACATAGTGGCCAGACAAAGGAGATTTCTGATTTTCTTAAATTCATTCAGGATAAGTTTTGGGATAGAAAATCTGATACAGCAGAGCTGGTAGCAATAATGTCAAGATACAATGGTAAGGATGAAGATGGTAATCTTATTCCTATATATGATAAGGAGAACAGGGCATTTAATCTTGGCTATGATGGTGCTATGGCACAAACTAAAAAGATAATGCGAGAGTCTGAAATGATTATCCCAACTGCTCTAAGGAGCAAGTTTATTGACCAGAGAATGCGTGAGCTTATGGAGGAAAAGCTTTTTGAATCAGACAGTCATTTGAATGTTACTTCACAATCATTTAGTGATAAGTATGGTCTATTGGTTGGAAAAAATAAAGATAATTTAATGCGTTTGATTACTATTGGTAAAAATCCAGTTGAGTCATTATCTAAATTGGTTTCAATTAGGCGTAAAGAAGATCCTAATACAAATGTTTCTTTTGATAAATTCACTAGTGATGAAATGATTGAATTTATAGATGATGTTAATATGCTTCTTGGTACTGCTATGGAACAGAGAAAGATACATAGGTATTCAGTAGGCCAAGGTGCTGGTGTGTGGACGGATAAGGATAATACTGTATATGATAATCCATTATTTAGATATCTTGATGGTCTTGTTGGATTTTCAAATTATGCAATAGTGGATAGAAAAGTAGAAACAGAACGTGGAAAACAAGATAGCAGGCTTGATAAAGATGCATTTAGAATTCTTATATCTAAGTTGTATGATGGTGGAATGACATTAGATGCAAAATTAGGTACAGACATATCAGGCACTACATTTGAAACTGACAAGATAGAAGGTCAGGTTTTTATAAATGTAGGAGACTTTAGCTGGGGATTATCCATACCAGAAAGCAAGCTTAATGATGTAATCATTAAGTTTAATGATTTTATTAAGACAAAAAAAGAACAGTATTCTGGACAGTATGGAAAAGTTTTTAAACGGTTAAGTGATATTTTAAATATTAAAAGTGAGAAGTTTGTCACAAAAGATTCTGAAGGTAATGATATTGAAGTATTGACATTTGCAAAGTCAGATGCTAAAGCTGATGGTGAAGCAATAGAAACTATGATTAATGCTATGTGGATGGATGAGATGGCTGGCAAGGTATGGTGGGATCATTTGAATGATACTGTTGGTGGTAAGAATCCAGGAGCAGTAGGAAAGTTTACAAAAAGATTTAGGTTAATGGCTAATGTAAGTGGTAAGGAATTATCTAATGAGTATGTAGATAAGGTCTGGACTACACATGATCAAGTACGTGTTATAGATGATAGAGTTCTTGATGCTCTTGGAGTTTTAAGAAATAATAAAGGCTTGAATGTAGTTATTCCAATGGATGAGATGAAGACAGCAGATATGTTTTCTACCCTCAAGCATCTCAAGGATCAGCTTAATGAAGAGTTAGGTAATAATCCTGCATTAGCAAACAATCAGGATGAAGTAACTCCAGATAATCTATTTAGATCAAAGTCATCTGCAACTGGTGTACTACCAACTAGAGAGGATGCTTCGTCTGTTGATTCAGTAATGTTAATGCCAGTGAAATACTTTAAGGCTCTTCAGGTATTGGCTGCTGCAACAAACAGAGGGTCAATAGGAGGTATTAAACCTATTATAAGTAAGGTTGGAGAAGGTGTGTTGCTTGGAAAGACAGCTATACTTCCTACTGATAAGTTTGATGGCTTCTTTAATGCTAACGATAAAGTTCATGCCATTATGATGGATTCAGCAAATAAGATTGCTGGGGATGGAGTTAAAAAGCTGGATATTTCTGGCATTACCATTGATCAGTTAAGGACGGGAGGTATTGCCCAGGATGATTATATTAATCATGTAGATTGGAAATCTATTAATGTTGCCAGTGTTGTTTCTGCTGATCATGATGCAACCATATCTTATCAGGCTGCAAATGAAATGAATTTAAACTTATCCAATTCAATGTTTAAATGGATAATAGAACCTAGTTTAAAAAAGTTTGAGAAGTTATCTTCTGAACTTGTAGATGAGCACAATACTGTAGTTGGAACTGCATATGCTAAGGCTCTGGATGATCCTGGTACAAGTAGTGCCGAAAGTATGTCATCATATAGTTATTGGATAAAGGCTAATGGTCCAGTACAGTTTAGTGGGGTGCGTCAAACTTTTAAGAATCAAGTTAAGAAAAAGACAATAGATAATGGATTGCTAACTCTTCATAATAAGAATGGATCTCAATCTGTTATGAATCCATTCATTGGTGGTCTTGGCAGCACAATGAGGAATACCACTTTCTATACAGATCCTACTGGAGAAAGAATTGTTTATACACATGGTCAGGCAAGTATAGCTGGAGTGAATAGAAACAAATCTGTACCTCTTGAGAGATTGAATATCATTACACATAATAAGAACTCTGCAGATTATATTGTTACTTACGATCAGTTAAAAAATAATGCACAGTTTAAGATGGCAGTAAATGGTGTAATTGGGACAACTACATTGCCAGAAAATACAAAGCTTTGGAAGGTTGCTCAGATTCTTAGAGATTATTCACAATTGGTTGGACAACAACATGAGGTTGCTATAGTGATGCATAGAGCTCCAAGGACAAGACCTAATGATATGATTATTGTTGGATTGAAAGGCTTTCTAAAGGATGAGCTTGGTAACCAGACAGTTTTAAATCCCTTTGATGCTTATGCAAGAGCTGAGGCAGATTATGATATAGATAAGATCAATTACTGGTGGGATACTCCAAATGATGTGTTGCGTGGATGGGCAGGTAATGCTGGTAAAGTAGGAATTGTTTCTCCTGAGCCAAATGCTACAAAGACATCTTTAAAAGCTAAGTATGATCATTTAAATGCTAGCTCAATGAGAGAACTGAACAATGATAATGCTAAAGCACAAAAACTTCGTGGTACTGTTGTAAAGGCACAGCGTATAGTTCAATATTTAAAAGAATATTCATCTGAGAAAGATCAGAAGGGTTTTGTTCTAAATTTATTTGGTCCATACAAGGAAAAGATTGGAGATCTTTCAGAAAGAATAGCATTTAATACTGAGAAAGTTGATGAAAGTTTAGAGTTATTAGCTCAAGATATTCAAAGAATAATTGATTCTGAGACAGGTTATAATACTGATATTTATGATGCACAATGGTTTGATAAGTTTATGTTTGGTGATTCTAGATATCCAGGGATATTAAAGCGTCAGCATCGTGAAGGCAGAAGATGGGTTGATACTTTAGTTTCTGAGGGTAGAGAAAAAGTCCTTGCGATTGAGAAGGATATTATACTTGAAACTATACGTCCTTATAGGGGCTTATTACAATTGGGAACAAATTTATTTGAGAATGGTGAAGCAAGGTCTCCAAGATATGATGATCTTATAACTCATACCAGAGATTATGATTCATTCATGAAGAATTTGAATTCAAGAATATATTATAGGCTACGAAGAAGATATGCAGGGAAGGATGATAATTTAATTGCACTCAATAGTATATTTGGAGTTGATCCTAAGGTTGGAAAGATAACTGCAAGACCATTAGTTGATTTTGGAAGGCATGCATCCACAGAGAGATCTGATAAGGTTAAGTATGCAAATAAGAAACTTCCTTTTGAGAGAATGCTGGCTGCTATAGCATTTAAAGATAGACTAGCTGTTGATTCTCCCAGACAGATGTTTGGAGCAGACTATGTTTTGTACGAGAATACAATGAGAAATCTGATGAGAGTTGGGGAAGATCCAGCTTCTATTCAGGAAGTATATAAACAGTCTATAAAAAAGATGAAGACTGATGTAAAAAAGCTTGGTTTCTTAAGGTATCTTGGATGGAAAATAAATAAGAGTAGAACTGCTCATCGGAGAGCAATAAGGGATGGCTATACTAATTTTGCTCGGTCTATATCTGAGAATCTTCTTGAGCAACAAACTCTTTATAAAGAAGTAGAGTCACAAATAACTAGTGATCCAAAGACAATTGATTATATAAGAAATGTAGCTGCAAAGAGAATAAGAAGTAGCATACTGGCAAACCCAAGAAGGAATAAATATAAGACTTTTGAAACTGGACCTAATCCAAGACAGCAGGCTATTACTTGGTTAAATCAAAATACAAAATGGTTGAAAAGCAAAGCATCTGAACAGCCAATAGAATTTAAAAGAATAGATTCTCCTGAGTATATGGACTTGATGATTTTCAATGAGATTTTTGGAAAGTTCAGAAGTTTGTTTGTTGATCCAGATATTAAAGCTGGTTTAAGAACTGTAGAATTTGAGGAAAGTGTTTCAGAATTTAAGAATAAGTATAAGTCAAGATGGAGAGAGTTCTTTGATGATAAGAAGCGTGGTGCTAAGTGGGCTCCATGGCTTAATGAGAACAGAATAATGAACATGGGCATGGCTGACTTTAATACTGCCTATAATCATTGGGAAGGAATACAGCCTGGTCTTGGTAGGTTATTTTTATGGAAGGTCATGGCTCCAGAGCCAGCAGTAGGGACATTCACATATTTTAATGGTGATATATATGAAGGGTTTAGTAATTCAAGCATGAGTTTTGTCAAGTTTGGATTGAGGTATATAGCTAACTCAGAAAACATAAGTCAGTTTGAAAAGACTATGTTCTTTGATATGATTGCAGGTCAGTATACAGATTGGTACCATGCTCTGCATTCAATAAGGTTGGGTGGCAAAGAAGGTATAAATCAGAGATCAATGGCTGAAAGTACAAATCGAGAACTTTATGATTCATCTAATCCATTAGTTGATTTTTCAACTGAATTAAAGACATCTAGTATGCAAGCTGAATGGAATCCAACTATGCAGTCTGCATTTGGATATGATAATAGTTATTCCTATGGATATTTAAGAGATATATCAGGTACTCCTATGGAAAAAGCAACCGCAACACATAGTGTGTTTCCCAGAGGATACATTCCAATAAATTATAGAGGTGGCAAGCATCCAAGCATAACTGGATGGGCTGACTTTAATAAAGCAAGAAGAGGAGATGCATATTTGATGCTGGGCGAGGCATTAGGTAAGGGTATAATTACACACAGAGAATTTCCTGCAATAAAAAATACTTATACTGAAATAGAAGGCAAACCAGAAACAAGTGTGGACATGCATCAAAAGATAGATGAGAAGGCAAGATCTCAGGACAATAGTAGTGGGCCTGATTGTTAGTAAATGAAAGTTAACGAAAAAGTTTATGT
>Ga0114899_1001989_pt1 | contig 11334 bp, 8 predicted proteins | sample MalvireepMed_215_FD_83497 | JGI IMG/M metagenome (GOLD analysis project Ga0114899, IMG submission 83497) | Marine viral communities from the Global Malaspina Expedition - Malaspina viral metaG DeepMed_215 | ecosystem: Environmental > Aquatic > Marine > Oceanic | place: Mediterranean Sea... | reverse complement strand
CAGAACGCCCACAGCCGCGCTGGTCAAATAAAATGGTTCTATATTTCTCAGGATTGGTATAACGACGGTGAACTGGACTACAGCCTGCACCAGGGCCTCCATGAAGATAAACCAGTGGGATCCCGTCCTCTGAGCCAGACTCTTCCACATAAATGCGATGGCCATCGCTCACTTCGATGAAAAGTTGCTGATTGGATTTTATTTCAGGGTAGAGCTTTTTCATTGACTGGTAACCCTAACTCAAAGTATCCATTAAGATTAGCACAAATGCGGCCTAACCGAGCAATATACTCACTTCAAATATATTATATAAGCTTGTGTTATTGCTGATCTTTATCGTCATTTTCACTCTCGCCATAACCGCCATCACCTTCGAGAATAATTACTATCCCTTTTGGCACAGGCCTAGGCTCCAACCCTTTAACGACTCGAACCACATCATAAGCCGCTTGGGCGCAATTATCTTCTTCGCCAATTTTTTTACAGCGTTCATACTCAAGCTGTAACTCTTCTGAAATAGTGGTCTCTTCTGGCGGTGGAATATAACCTAATAAACCACGAGCAACTTCAAGAGGCGAGCTATCAGCGCAACTAGCCAAACTCAAACAAACCAATAATACAGTGATATTTTTTAACATAGTTAACTCCCTAATGACGTGAAAAAACATTTGAAGCCAATAACCATCAATAGTTCAATTAATCTTAACCCAATCTCGAATAAAAAGTGTAGCTCGTTTTGTTGAAAATTCGGCAAAAAAAAGCGGCTGAAAGATTTTTCAATCCAAGCCGCTATTGATACTTTATTAGTCTAGACAGTATCTAATGAAAGTTTATATAAAGCTATCTGTCTTCCTTTGGCAAACGCGAAGCACGCTTTCTTTCGTTTTCAGTTAAAAAGCGTTTACGAATACGAATGCTTTCAGGCGTTACTTCAACTAATTCATCATCATCAATAAATTCAAGGCTTTGCTCTAAACTCATAGTAATATGTGGTGACAATGTAGTGGCTTCATCAGTACCCGATGCACGAACGTTAGTTAGCTGCTTTCCTTTAATCGCATTAACGGTTAAATCATTATCACGATTATGACTACCAATAACCATACCTTCATAGATTTCAGTACCGTGACCAAGAAATAAACGACCTTTGTCTTGGAAATTCCACAAAGCATAAGCAACCGCTTTACCTGTAGCATTAGCAATCATTACACCATTTCGGCGTTGTGCTAACTCACCTTTAACTGCTGGCGCATAGGAATCAAAGCTATGGTAAATTAAGCCAGTACCTGAAGTAGCTGTCATAAACTCAGTTTGGAAACCAATTAAGCCGCGTGATGGCATAAAGAAATCAATTCGAACACGACCAGCGCCATCTAACTGCATATCACGCATTTCAGCTTTACGCTCACCCAAACTTTCCATAATCGAGCCTTGGTGCGCTTCTTCAACATCAACGGTGACATTCTCATAGGGTTCACACATCACCCCATCAATTTCTTTCATGATAACTTCAGGACGCGATACAGCCATTTCAAAACCTTCACGACGCATGGTTTCAATTAATACTGAAAGATGTAGTTCACCACGACCTGATACTTTAAATTTATCAGCATCATCTAACTGCACAACACGTAGAGCAACGTTATGAATTAATTCTTTTTGCAAACGATCATATATTTGACGTGAGGTTAACAACTTACCTTCTCTACCAACAAATGGTGAGGTATTAACCTGAAAGGTCATAGTTACGGTTGGCTCATCAACGCTTAAAGCAGGCAATGCTTCAATATGGTCAGGATCACATAACGTATCTGAGATTTTTGGTTGACCAACGCCTGTGATTGCTATGATATCACCGGCATTAGCTTCTTCAACTTCATCCCTTTCTAAGCCCATATAGCCTAATACCTGGCCGACTTTAACTTTACGTGAATTACCTTCAGCATCAATACTGACTAACTGTTGATTTTTCTTAATCGTTCCGCGATTAACACGGCCAACACCAATAGCACCAACATAACTAGAATAATCGAGAGAGATAATTTGCATTTGAGTCGGCCCATCAACTTCAACTTTCGGCGCATCGACTTTATCAACAATAGCTTGGAAAATTGGCGTCATATCACCTTCACGAACGCTATCATCTTCTGATGCGTAACCATTTAAGGCTGAAGCATAAATAACAGGGAAATCTAATTGCTCGTCGGTTGCCCCGAGTTGGTCGAACAAGTCAAAGATCTGGTCAATTACCCAATCAGGACGAGCACCTGGTCGGTCAATTTTGTTAACAACGACAACCGGCTTTAAACCCTGAGCGAAAGCTTTTTGAGTTACGAAACGCGTTTGCGGCATTGGGCCATCAACTGCGTCAACTAATAGCAAAACAGAGTCTACCATCGACATAATTCGTTCAACTTCACCACCAAAATCTGCGTGTCCTGGGGTATCGACTATGTTGATACGGTAGTCGTTCCAGCGAATCGCTGTGTTTTTAGATAAAATAGTGATACCACGTTCTTTTTCAAGATCGTTAGAATCCATTACACGCTCAGTCGGCTCTTTACGAGTCTCTAAGGTACCCGACTGCATTAACATTTTATCGACCAAAGTTGTCTTACCATGGTCAACGTGCGCGATAATTGCGATATTTCTTAATTTTTCAATCACTGAATTCTATGCCTCAAAGGTGCTTTCTAAGTTATACCAACGTATTTTCAATTGAAATTTACGCCAGTAAAAACGAGGCGCGTATTCTACGCGGTATTGTGCCTAGGCGCACCGTTTTTGATGTTTTTTTCGCCAATTAAGCGATTTATTTTAGAACTCTCACTTTTAACGCTAACTTACTGAGCTTATCTACGGCCTATTTCCTCATTAAGGCATCAATAAAATTTATGATATTATCCATAAAACCATCCATTATTTAGATAACCATGAAGCTAGACCTAGATTCAATCCGAGTTTTACGTACCATAGTCGAACAAGGCAGCTTTGCTGCAGCTGCTAAAAGCTTGCATCGAGCCCAGTCGGCGGTGAGTTACCAAATCAAAAAGCTGGAAGACGTATTAAATTTAGAAATATTTGACCGTAGCGAGTATAGGGCGGAATTAACTCCAGCAGGACGAGCAATATTAGACGAAGGCATTCGGTTACTCAGTCAAGCAGAACATATCGAAGAGCTAGCATTACAGCTCAATCAAGAGTGGGAGCCAAGTTTTGAGATAGTAATTGACGGGATCTTGGAAATAGACCCGATTATGAGAGCCATGAAAGCCATGCTGGCAGAAGATATACCGACTAAAATATCACTCACCATGGAGTATCTTGGCGGAGTACAAAACCGATTTGATAAAAACCAAGCCGATTTAATGTTGGTTAAAGAATATCAAAAGTCGACTCATTTATTGGCTCTACCATTAGCAGAAGTAGAATGTTTATTATGTGTGGGCGCCGATCATGCTTTGGCAAAAATTCAGCAGGTTAGCATCGATCAATTACAACAGCATATTGAACTCAGCGTGCACGACTCGAGTGAACAACAGAATTATGACGTTGAGCATATGCATTTTGGCGGCGAGAGAATGTTCTATCTAAGCGATTTTAAAAGTAAAAAACAAGCCTTATTGCAAGCCATTGGTTTTGGCTGGATGCCTTATTACTTGGTCGAGAAGGAACTCAACAATAGCACTTTAGTCGAAGTTAATTACCAGCATGGATCCCGTTTCAGCTTTACCCCACATCTGGTTTGGCGTGCGGAAAAAAAATTGGGTAAAACAGCTAAACGGTTTATGCAGTTACTTACTAATCAATAACCGGGTCAGCCTGAAAATCCTGTTTCACCTATAGTGGCAGTTTAAGCTACAATAGCCCTCCTTAATTATCAGCCAAATAAAATATACTATGTCGATCAAAAACTGCATTATCCATAATATAAAACGCACTAGTGAAGGTGGCGACATCAGTATTAATTTGCGAGAGGCTGAAAATACACCTGAAGGGCCGATCGTTTCGCTTTTTACTCAGTTGAAACAAAGCTTCCAGCGCAGCGCAGTACGTCAATATGGTTTATTTGACCCTGAGCAAGGAGATAATCCTCTACCCGGCTGGCTCAAGCAGTATGAAAGTGAATCGATGGGGTTTGCTACAGTCAGCAAAAAAATCACAGAGCATTTAAAATCTAAACTAGAAGAGATACAAGATGGTTTTAATGCCCATATCTTTTATGTGGTTGAAGAATTACTTGAAGAAAAACAGCTCTATATATTCTGGGTCAACCATACCCAAGCACAATATATCGATTCAGATCTTGAGATTGATAACCTGGATTATATTGAGTCAAGCAAAATGAACTTTGTATTGAAACTCGACTTCAATCAATGGCAAGTAGAAAACTGGCAACAGTACCTCTCGGTGATTAGTAGTCGAGGCAGCAAAGAGATCTCTCATTCTTTTTTACAATTTTGTGGTTTTCTTTCCAGCGTGAATTTACAACAACAAACCAACGAATTTTTAGGCATTGTTGATGAATACGCAAAAACTTTAACCCCAGAAGAAAACAAACTATATAAAAATAAAATCGTCGACTATTGTGTCGAACAAGATATGCAAGGTAACGCGGTTAATATCAAAAACCTCTCAGAAGAACTGAACTCACAAGAACCAGAGCACTTCTCAGATTTCGTTACTGAAAATCAAGAAGAACCCAAAAAAGAAATTTACACCCATAGAAATAGTTTAAAGAAATTTATGCGGTTTTACGGCAGAGAAAAAGATCTCAGCATTAGCTTTTCATCTGACATGATGGGTGACAATGTGATATTTAATCAGGAAACCGGTGAACTGACTTTAAAAGCTATTCCTAAATCATTACAACAGCAACTGGCGAAGTACTTGAAGAAAGATTAGTGCTTTGTAATACTTTGACGTAACTGGCCTTCCTTTCCCATTGCCAATTTAACAGTTCCAGCATCAATGTCGATCCCCAAACCGTCATAAGTTTCAGACATATTAGGAAAGTTTTTAGCATAGGCTATCTGCTGATATAAACGACTAAATATTTTTGTATTGGATAACTGGTCAAGTTTATTGGAGAGCTCGATACCTGACCACTCTTGATTGCTATTAACACAACATTGATTGAGTTTATTTAAAACATCTGGCAAGCCTTGTTTACCATCTGATGCTTTTCTTAGTAACCAGTCCGCTTTAAGGAAATAAGCAGCGCCGCTCCAATACACTCGCATGGTTCGACCGTAACGTCCACCCTGACTTCTTTTCTGCGACGCTTCAATTAAGTTTTCTGGTGATACCTTTCTGGTGCCTTTCTCACCACGCATCAAACCTTGATAGATTTTTTGCCAAGCTATTTGCTCTGTTATTACTCCCGACTGCGCCATTAAGATATATTGTAAATATGACGCTAGCCCTTCTGATAACCAAATATCTTTATATTCAATATTAGGGATCAATAAATGACTAAACTCATGAGTTGCAGTCCAATCAGCATAAAATTTTTCAATCGGCTGGTTACTATTAACTACAAACCTAACCCCCATACCACCACCGCGCTGCATATCACCCCAGGGGACAGGGCCGCTTTTAAATCGTTTATTCTCTAACAACATGACTTGTAGATGAGATTGAGGCACTTCACCGAGATAAGTAGTTAAAGCATTAACCGAATGTTCTATCCACCGCTTTAATTCATCTTGCTGTTTTAATCTTGGCAGCATTGCAAGATATAACGTTTTATCTTGTTCAAGCTTTAATTTTTTCATTACAAACTCACCGATCATCAGAGTAAATCCCCAATCGTGCGGTGTTTTTCCAATTCTAAATACTTTCTTTTGCTGATCAATTAACTGCCAGGGTGCAGAAACAAAATACTTTTTTGGAATGTTAAAGGTAATTTCAGCCGTCTCATTATCAGATAATTTTTCGGGTAACCAGAGCCAGGAATTCTCACTTTGGAAGCTAATAATTTTCTCACGCTTCCGCTGGCGCTTTGGTAGGTGGATATGACTTGAAATATCTGATTTATATTGAATACAGGCATTTTCAGATAAATTTTTGGTTCCCCAATAACGCCCTTGAATATCTATTTTTCCTTGTTTAGAAAAAGGGTACTTAATTAAGGTCTTGTTCGATTTCTTATAATCAACTGCCAAGTATTCTGGCGCTTTTCCATCAAAGCATATTTTTACTTCAGCCTTTGTTAGACTTTTATTTAAAGTCACCGTGTATTGATGTACCTGGAGTTTGTCTTTAAACTCAGAACGTGGTTTATCATCGACAGCTAAAACGTAAAATGTAGGCAGCAGAAAACAGGCAAGTGTGCATAATTTGCCGGAAAGGCTACTGGTGAAACGACTAATAAACATTAAATCCTAATAGTAGAACGGAGACAAATACTGATACTTATAGAATAGAAAATAGTGCACAAAGAGTCGAATAATGAAATGTAAGATAATGAGTAAATAACTGACCAATTCGCCTAGCTAAAATAACAAACTTAATGTTTCTGCTAGGTTATCGACTATTTTTTGTTTACTCAGGTTATCGCAAGCCTGATGCAATGTTTTTTGATTTGATTTTTCTAGGCCATTAATTTGCTTCTGTAGCTCACTCGAGGCGATGTCCATTTGGCCTCTTATAGCATGACTACGTTGACTGATCTGTGCATGTAAATAGATAAAACGACCGATAACCACATAAGGAAAGTTTCTGTTCTTAATCGGCCCGCAGAGAGCCTCATAACCACCTAGAGGTAATCCTTTTAGCTTCATATCAACCAGTTTATCTGCGCCAAACCACGCACTGCTAAATCCTAACAAGCCGCCGCCAATCGCCCCCAACATAAAACTTGACCCTGCCACCACCAGATCAGCGGCAGCACCAGCACTCGCACCAGTGATAGTAGCAACCATGGCTAACTGCTTTTTATTCAGCCCCCACATATACCACTGTTCACAGTCAAAAAGGTCGGGGGGTAAGTTTAATTCATGAATAGATAAATTAGTTTGATAATGGGCATAATTAGCAAACAGTTCAGATAAAGCTTTCTGTTCTCGCGCTTTCATCCAAGCTTGATAATTTTTTGACAAAAGTGGCTGAATGTTTTGTGCCTGTTTTTTATTGAGTACTTTTTGACTCTGTTGATAAAAGCATAAATCTTCTATTAATCGTGCCAAAATTAAAGCACTGTTGTTCTTCTTTTCTTGTCGCTCATTCGATAAATCTTGAGTCACTAAAGTTAGCTGTTTTGACCACTGAGGTTTTAAATGGGCAAAGGCCTGCAATAATTCTATTTGTTTATCAAACTCTGCGCTCATCGGATTAAATACTCTCACCGTTTTAAAATACTGCGCCAGCGCATTGCTCCATGCTTCAACGTGGTTTTCATTTTCAATCGGATTGATCAACGCCATACTCGGCTGACCAGTCCACTGCAGTATTTCCATTTCAGTTTCGTACTCAATGCCAAAAGGACGCGAACCGTCGACCACGTATAATATAGCTGCACCATCAACTAAAGGTTTAAGCAACTCTACTTCATCAGGAAATTGATTTAAACACTCTGGATCTTTAACAAAATCGGCTACGGCTTGAGATCTTTGATCCGCTTGAGTGGCGTGAGCTTTTAACCAAGCCAATACTTTTGTCGGCCTTTGAAATCCTGGCGTATCAAATAATTCATAACCGCTTCTGTTGGTTTCAACTCGAAATCCATTGGACTGAGTGGTAGTGCCACTGCGTTTAGAAACTTCGATTGAGTCATTTTGGGAAAGGGTTGAAACAATAGAGGACTTTCCCTTATTAGGGTGACCAACAACGGCAAAAACAGCTCTCGAGTTAAATAAGTTGCTCACAATAATTCACTCGGTAAAAACAATTGCCACTGAGGCTGTTTATTGATTAAGCGTTGCCATTCGCTTAAATGAATTGGATTGGACTTCACTAATTTCGCTTGTTCTAGGTCGGTATTATCCCATTCAAGCGGCAACAGATATCCTTGTCCATTTTGTAAATAATCCTCTAATTCAGCCAGTGGTGGCTCCCAGGCTTTTACAATTACCAATTGTTTATCCTGCCAACGTTCTGCAATTAATTGCTCTGCGGCTGTTGCTCTAGGCCCCGCTAAAATTAGGTTATCTGGTTGTATATTAAGATAGGGTAGTAAGGCTAAAACTGGCTCGGGAATACCGGCCCAATTATTGACTATAATACCTTCGGGTATTTGCTGACAAAAGTGAGTGCTTTCATCGAATTCACTTTTCAGCTTCGATTGATGACTTAATTTGATATGAAGCTGTTGCTCAATATCTCGATTAATTAACTTTTTTATTCGCCAACGAGTTAACAACAACAAAATAAATCGTGTCAATAGACTATAAAATAATTGAGTCGCTAGAATAAACTGCCACCAACTGGCGTATATTTGTCCTTGCAAGTTTGTAATGACTAAACGTGAATCTTGAGTTTGTTCTAACAAAGCTAAACTTGGTTGCGCCTCACTCCAAAAAGACCATGGAAATGCGACGACTTTGAGCAAAGGGTATATGTCAGACGCGTTTAGTACTGTACTGCGCCAAACAAAGTTGATATCGGTGACTAATAGCAAAACAAAAAATGTCATTAAGCTAAGCAGCGTAAAAGCTAACGCGGCATTTTGGCTCTGCATTAAAAACCAATACTTATTGAGGTTGAGCTGCTGTATTTTTCTCAATAGCGTTTGGTTTTGATATGACAAAAAAGGAAAACGCGATACTACACAGGCCAGGTTTAATCCTTGACCAAAAAATAACGAGATAATCGATATTAATAAACTAATTATCGGAATAAACAAATAAACCAGCAACAGATAAAGCAAGTTTACCCGTCCTTGAGTATCACCACTTAGAACACTCCAACTTAAAAATAAGCCGAGTGTGGCTCCCGCCAAAACGATTGGCCAAACAACCTGTAATGATTGCGCTTTAATATTTTCGTTTTCAATATTCTGTTGCTTATGCGGCACTCTTAACTGCCAATATCATTTCTTCAAGCTTGTCTAAATCGGGAATAGAAGCACTCACATTATCAACAGTCACGTGCATTTTCTCAGCGTCTGAAGTTTCCTGTTCACTTAACAAAACAATATTTTCTTGTGTAACGTGAGAAAGACGAGGGATCCCCTGTACAACAATTGCAATATAGGGCAATTCACTATTTGAATTTAAAGTATGAGCAACAGCAACACGCGATCGTTTATCAGCTTGCGGATCTGAAACACCTTGAATAATATCAACCGAAACCAGTGGAATATCTGAACCACGCCATAGCAAGTGACCAAGATACCAATTGGGTTTCCCCTCACTCTCGTCGTAAAGCTCAACGTTACTGAAAGGAACTATTTCTGCAACATTTGAGTTAGGTAATAAAATATTACTATCAACCGTTGGGATCATTAAGCTGTAAACTTCTTTTTGTTCAATTGCCATAATTAATTCAACCTTTCATTTTCAATCTTTGGGGTATTAATCTCTTGTTGATTATTACTTTTATGTATCATTTAATTTAAGTGATTGATCAATCTCTCTGCTAGTTCTTCAGGTGAGCCAATAAACTCTGCTATTTCACTTTTGATTATAGCTTCCGGCATCGATGAATTAGCACATGTTTCTGGTGTTTGCGCCCAAATTTGACCGCCTTTTTCAATCATTTTTTTAGCACCATTCAATCCATCTTCACCCATTCCACTAAAAATAATGGCGCCCGACAAATCGCCATAAGCTTGACTAACCGATTTGATCACATCATCGATACAAGGCGAATAAGGCGCACTCCATTTTTGAGAATGATCAATTAATAACGAACCATCGGTCAGAAAATCTATCTTTCCATTAAGCGGGGCGATCACGACCTTACCCGCAGGCATTGCATGACTACCTTTAGCAATGCTTACATCGAATGAACTGTTATTAGTCAATATTTCCGCCAGTACAGGCAAGAAGTTTTCATCTATATGTTGCGCAATAACAAAACTCGCTTTTATATCTTGTGGAATACACTGGATAAACCGTTTTACCGCAGCAGGGCCTCCAAGAGAAGCACCAATAACCCAACAAGGCACTTTAGCAACAGGTACAGGAATTGTCTTTTTATCAACTTCAAAATCTATATCTGAAGCCGTTTCATCTAACATTGGAATGTCAAATTCATCGACTTCAGCTGCCTCTTCTTCAAGCTCTGCTTTTAACTTGTCTTCAACTACTTCTATTTCTGTAGGCTCTGCTAATTCTTGATTTTCTGTTTGTTGCTCTTCTGGTTCGTCTTTTGTTTCTTCAGTAATTTCGACTTCATGACTTACTGCCGATATTAATTCTGTTTTATCTTCTTCTTTTAAAAGCAAGTGATTATCCAAACAAGTCTGACTTTGACTGTCTGATTCGGCCAAACTCTCTTCGGTATCGGTGATTAATTGCTTTATTCTTTCTTGATTATCGTCAGTTATCTCTTTTGATTCAACATCATGTTGTTCTGAAATAATTTCTGGTTGGTCTAAAACAAACTCATCTAGTGATTTTTCTTCTAAAACGGGTGACTCAGAATCTTCAATTGCCACTTCAGTCTCGCTCGGTTCTAACGTAGACGCCAGAGTAGGGACTGTCTCTTCTAAATCAACATCACTTGATTCTATTTCATTTAAACTAGTCTCATTTAAGTCCATCTCATTTAAAGAAAAATCATCTTGAGCAAGTTCGATTTCTGATTCTAGTTTTGATTCAGACTTAAGCTCTGGCTCCGCTTCTACTTCAAGCTCGCCTTCAACTTCAGTATCATTTGAAAAGAGTCCAAGACTAACATTATGTCCAACAGCTTGATGTTGCTCAGCTTCTAAACTTAAATTTTCTGACGTTGAATGTTCGGGATCGGGATCGGGATCGGGAGCGAATGATAAATTAGCGTCATGATTTACATCTGCTTCCGCCTCTTTCTGAATTAGCTCATCTTGATTATCCAAAACATCTGCAGCTTGTTGATAGCTATGCTCTAAATCTGCCTCAGATTGTTGTTCAACATCAAAACTTAATTCTTCTTGTGAAGCAGTATGTGTTTCATTTAATTCGTTGTCTGAATCAACTTCAGCATTCAGTTGTTGTGATTCGGCATGTTTATTTTCTAAACTAGATTCTTCTAAGTTACTCTCTTCTGAATGTACTTCATCTAAGACTGTTTCTGTTTCTGTTTCTGTTTCTGTTTCTGTTTCTGTTTCTGTTTCTGTTTCTGTTTCTGTTTCTGTTTCTGTTTCTGTTTCTGTTTCTGTTTCTGTTTCTGTTTCTGTTTCTGTTTCTG
>Ga0114899_1001986_pt1 | contig 11345 bp, 10 predicted proteins | sample MalvireepMed_215_FD_83497 | JGI IMG/M metagenome (GOLD analysis project Ga0114899, IMG submission 83497) | Marine viral communities from the Global Malaspina Expedition - Malaspina viral metaG DeepMed_215 | ecosystem: Environmental > Aquatic > Marine > Oceanic | place: Mediterranean Sea... | reverse complement strand
TTTTGTGGTTTGAACGGGGCCACCGAGAGACCCCGGCGCTTGAGAACTCGGCAAAGCCCCGCCACCACGGTGCTTTTGCCCGCATCCGAGGTGGTGCCTTGAATCATCAGTGTGGTCATGGCGATATTTTGCCCATCGAGTTAAGAACGAGACTTTAGCGGCCTATATAAATCATCGCAATGTGAGCAAGAAAACACGCTCTCTTCTTCGTCTCGCTCAAGACGCTAAGGATTAAGCACCTTGTCATCATAACCAAGTCAAAAATACATATTCCCGACATTTATTCGTCACATCCCCTCACTAGGCTAATACCTAATAAATGAGATCGATCTCATTGAATCAATGACAGGTATTGTGCATGGCAGATTTACTTAGCGTCGCCAAACTTGCCGGGGTATCTAGGGCAACAGCAGCACGCGCTTTTTCTAACCCTGATTTGGTACGCCCAACTACACGAGAGCGTGTTTTTGACGCTGCCAAACAATTGGCCTTTCGGCCTAATAAAGTTGCTCAGCAGTTGCGCTCCCAAGCCACACAAATGATCGGGGTGATGGTGCCAAGTCTCGACAACCCGGTGTTTGCGGAGCAACTGCAGGCCATGGAAGTAGCAGCACGCGCCTGTGGCTATTCATTGCTAGTGACAACCAGTGAGTACTCTCCAAGCCGTGAAAGCGACATTGTCGAAGAAATGCTACGTCAACGTGTTGATGGCTTAGTTCTCACTGTCGCCGATGCTGGAAGTAGCGCCGTGTTGGACAAATTGAGGCTTGAAACCACTCCATGCCTATTGGTCTATAACCCACCTGCCAATAGCGGCTTCACCTCTATCGGCGTAGACAACCACGCTGCAGGTACGGATGCCACACGGCATTTACTTGCCCTTGGCCACTCACGCATTGGCATGGTGGCTGGTCCGCTACTTCAGTCAGACCGTGCGAAACAGCGATATTCGGGATATTGCCATGCCATGATCGAAGCTGGCTTCACGCCTAGACCACTGGTTGAAATGGAGCGCCATACCCAAGCAGATCTAAACAGCCTGACGCCTGAATTAACGGGTGAGGATGCCCTCACAGCGGTGATTTGTACCAACGATCTGCTCGCTATCAGCCTGATGGGCGAACTACAGCGTGAGGGTTTTAGCGTCCCCGAAAACCTTTCTGTTATGGGCTTCGATGGTATTGCCTTGGGCAAGCACATTTACCCTGCACTTTGCACTATTGAGCAGCCACGCGCCGATATTGGGCGTACTGCGGTTCAAACTCTACTAGCCAAGATTCGGGGAGAGATTTGCACACCTGCTCCCCTGCCCCACGCGCTGCGTAAGGGCGAGAGTGTCGGAATGCCGACAACTCGCAAGTTCAAGTTAGGCACTTCATAGAGGAGCACATCATGAATCTCAAGCATCTTTATCAAGCAGTATTGGCCACGACGGTTATCAGCGCGTCAGGGAGCATTTTTGCGCAATCAAGCGATAGTGCCATTTGCTACAACTGCCCGCCAGAATGGGCTGACTGGGGAACTCAGCTGCGCTTGATTGAACAGGAAACCGGCATTCGCGTGCCCCAAGACAATAAGAACTCCGGCCAGTCTTTAGCTCAGTTGGTGGCCGAAGCGGGGAGTCCGGTAGCGGATGTCGTCTACTACGGTGTGACCTTTGGCATTCAAGCCATGGAAGAGGATGTAGTAGCGCCTTACCAGCCCGAGCACTGGGATGAGATTCCTGAAGGCCTGAAAGATCCTGAGGGCAACTGGTTCGCCATTCATTCCGGCACGCTCGGTTTTATGGTTAACGTCGATGCCTTAGACGGCGCGCCGGTGCCTACTTCCTGGGAAGATCTGCTCAAGCCTGAGTACCAGGGCATGGTGGGTTACCTTGACCCCGCTAGCGCCTTTGTCGGCTACGTGGGTGCGGTCGCCGTTAACTTAGCAATGGGTGGCGATCTTAACGACTTCACCCCGGCCATCGACTACTTCAATGAGCTCGCCGAAAACGACCCCATTGTGCCTAAGCAGACTAGCTATGCGCGGGTGCTTTCTGGCGAAATACCGATTCTCCTCGATTACGACTTCAACGCTTACCGTGCCCGCCACAGCGACGGTGCTAACGTTGAGTTTGTGATTCCCGAAGAAGGTAGCGTGGTCGTTCCTTATGTGATGAGCCTGGTAAAAGAGGGTCCGAATCCTGAGAACGGCCAGCAGGTGCTTGACTTCGTGCTGTCTGACCAAGGTCAAGCGGTATGGGCAGACGCCTATTTACGCCCCGTACGTGAAAGCGCCATCTCCGCTGAAGCACGGGAAGTCTTCTTGCCGGATAGCGATTATGCCCGCGCAGAAGCCGTCGATTACACCGCCATGGCGGCTGCACAACGCAGCTTCTCTGAGCGGTATTTATCGGAGGTGCGTTAATCATGACCGCGGCATCCAAGCAGCCCTCCGGGGCTGCTTCTTACTTTAGACCCCAGTCAGCTAGCGTAGGCCCAGCGAGGCGTAAAAGACTGATCGCTTTGTTAGCGCTGATGCCTGCGCTGGTCATCTTCTGCGCCTTCTGGTTGCTGCCTTTTTCACGCTTGATAGTGATGGGTGCCGAGGTTGACCGAAGCAGCGGCATCAGCGCCTATCTCACCATTCTCACCCATCGTCAGTACTTGATTAGCCTCGTGACCACCGTAGGCATCTCGCTTGTCGTGTCGATCACGGCGGTGGCCATAGCGGGCTTCGCTGGGTTCTTCCTCGCTCGTCACCGTTTTATTGGTAAGGCAGCCTTGGTGGCGATCCTCACTTTTCCATTGGCCTTTCCAGGCGTGGTGGTGGGATTTCTAGTGATTATGCTGGGTGGTCGCCAAGGGGCGCTGGCGCAGGCCAGCCTATGGCTGTTTGGTGAGCGCTGGATGTTCGCTTACTCGCTGGCCGGTTTATTTATAGGTTACCTCTACTTTTCGATTCCTCGCGTGATTACCACGGTAATGGCGGCCTGCGACAACCTGGACAAAAGTATCGAAGAAGCCGCCCGCTCGTTAGGCGCTAATACTTGGCAGGTCACCAAAGACGTCATAATACCCGGCATTGCACCTGCTCTGCTTTCTACTGGGGCTATCTGTTTTGCTACCAGCATGGGTGCGTTTGGTACGGCGTTTACCCTGGGCACGCGATTAAGCATTTTACCGCTCAATATCTATGGTGAATTCACCAACTACGCCAATTTCGCCATGGCTGCCGCGCTTTCGGTGGTACTGGGCGTGATCACCTGGATGGCATTGAGCCTTGCCCGTAGGCTGGCTGGCGGCAACTTAGGGGCTTCGGTATGAAATCTCGCCTTCGTTTTACGCTGCAATTGGGCTTCACCCTGCTGGTGTGCTTGTTCATGATGGTGCCCGTCGCCATGTCTGTGATGGCAGGGCTGACCGAAAATTACTTTGTAGGCCTGGAGAGTGGGCTGACGTTACGCTGGGTAAATGAGGTATGGGAGCTCTATGCAGATACCATCTGGCTCTCCATTAAACTGGCTCTTGCCTGCTTATTAATCACTATTTTGGTTGGCGTGCCTGCTGCCTATGGCCTGCTACGTAGTCGACGCCGCTGGGCCAACGCGATTGAAGAACTCCTGCTGCTACCGGTTGCAGTGCCGGGGCTGGCCACCGCGCTTGCCTTGTTACTAGCCTACGGTAGCTATCGTGAGTTTCGCGGTAGCTGGCTGTTCATTCTTGTTGGTCATGTGCTGTTTACCCTGCCCTTTATGGTGCGCGCGGTGCTCTCCGTGATGCAAACCGCCAAACTTCCCCAACTGGAAGAAGCCGCTGCCAGCTTAGGTGCCAGCTTCAGGCAACGCTTTTTCGGAGTGGTCATCCCCAACAGTATGAGCGGCATTCTGGCGGGCGCATTAATGGTGGTCACCCTATCCATTGGTGAATTCAACATTACCTGGATGCTGCACACCCCTTTGACCAAGACGCTTCCGGTCGGCTTGGCCGATAGCTACGCCTCCATGCGTCTCGAAGTTGGCTCGGCTTACACGCTGATATTTCTAGTCATGGTGGTGCCGCTGCTGGTGGCGATTCAGTGGGCAGGAAAACTCACCCAGCAGCGCCACTGATCAATCGAACCGCCAGCCACCTTTAAAGTCATCTAATTGCTTTATTCGAGAAACTTATATGAGTTCATCTGTCAGCATTACACTTACTCAATGCAGCCGCACCTTTGCTGGCGGCAACACTGCTCTGCAGCCGCTGGATCTGCACATCAACGCGGGCGAAACGTTAGTGCTGTTAGGGCCTTCTGGCTGTGGCAAAACAACGACACTACGCATTATTAGCGGCCTGGAAAGCCCCGACAAAGGCGGTCAAGTGCTGTTTGGAGAGCGTGATGTCACCGCTCTGCCGATTGAGAAGCGCGACGTGGGAATGGTGTTTCAAAACTATGCCCTCTTTCCCAATATGAGCGTTGCCGACAATATTGCCTACGGCTTGAAAATAAAGCGTTTGCCACGTAGCGAGATCGCCCATCGGCTTGACGAAGTCATGCGTATGGTCGACTTACAAGGCTTTGGTGGGCGGCGCATTGATGCCCTCTCCGGTGGCCAAAAACAGCGTGTTGCGCTCGCTCGCGCCATCGCCGTTCGCCCCAAGGTGCTGCTGTTTGACGAACCCTTGGCTGCCCTAGACGCCAAACTGCGTGATCGGCTGAGAATTGAAATTGGCCAGTTGCTTCGAGAACTAGGCACTACGGCGGTTTACGTTACCCATGATCAAGACGAGGCAATGGCGTTAGGTGACCGCATCGCAGTCATGCAATCAGGCCGCATTGCCCAGCTGGGCACGCCCCAGGAGATTTACCACCGCCCGGCCAATGCTTTTGTAGCGGACTTTATTGGTGCGGTTAACTGCCTGGAAGTTATCGGCATGCAATCCGATGGAGGATTAATCGTGCATGGGGGAGAACTGGTCGCCCCTCACTTGCAGGGAGCCCCCATAGTTTACTGCCGGCCTGAAGATATTCAGGTAGTACCGCTAAGCCAAGCCGATATAAAGGGCAAGGTGGTACAGAGTATATTTCTAGGCCAGTCCCAACGGCTGCTGGTGGATACAGGAGGAGCTTCACCGCTACAAATTGAAGCGCCCTCGCGGCAACGCTGGCCAAACGGAACAGACATCGGCTTGAACCTGCCTTCAAGCGTGCTATTCCACCCAGAGAAAACGACGACAACGGACACGACCAAGGAACTGGCTAATGGCTGAACACATTGGGAACGCCTCGACACCGTTTCATGACCAGCAAGGTATTAACGACCAACAATGCCTGATTGCCCAAATCAGCGACCCGCACATTAAGGCAGGCGGTAAGCTCTCCTACCGCCAGGTGGATACCGCTAATGCACTACGCAAAGCGATTACTACGCTTAATCAGCTAACGCCAAGACCAGCTCTGGTGCTGATCAGCGGCGACTTAGTCGATTTTGGCCACCCTGAAGAGTACGCCACCTTCAAGCAACTCATGGCGGAATTAACGCTGCCCGTGTACCTGATCCCTGGCAATCACGATGATCGTCAGCATTTACGTGCCGCCTTTCCCGACCACCGCTACCTATTTCAGCATCAGGACTATTTGCAGTGGGTCGTGGATGACTATCCGGTACGGTTGGTAGGGCTTGACTCATCGGTACCGGGAAAGCCCCACGGCGAGCTAAGTAATGAAAGCCTGCAATGGCTAGACGCCACCTTGGCAGAGCATCCGGAAAAACCAACTCTTGTCATGGTGCATCACCACCCGTTTGTGAGTGGCATCGGCCATATGGATCGCCAGCCGCTGAATCGGCCTGACGCTCTAGCCGACGTAATTCGCAAACATGATCAGGTTGAGCGTGTATTATGTGGGCATTTGCACCGAAGCATTCAGGCCCGCTTTGCGAATACCCTTGCGATGAGCTGCCCTGGAGTCTCCCACCAAGTTAGTCTGGATCTCACTCCAAACGGCCCTGCACACTTTCAGCTAGAGCCCACAGGGTATCTATTACACCACTGGTCGGCCACGCACGGCACGGTGACCCACCAGGGCTTTATTGACCAATATCCCGGCCCCTTTCCTTTTTATGATGAAAATGGATTAATTGACTGATACGGAGGAGGCGTGGCATGCCGTATGAACTGCTTAGCTAAGCAGTTCATACAATCCAAATGCTTTGATTGCCCGTACCACAGTGTTTTTGCCCGCATCCGAGGTGGTGCCTTGAATCATCAGTGTGGTCATTCACGCCTCTTACCAAGCGTAGGTGTAGTTCACCATGGCCGCTGAGTCGCTCGGTGCGTCAGCATCGTGGCCCGGCTCTCGGGTATGCAGCAGGTTGAACTGCCACTGGCTGCGCTCACTGGCCGAAAACCCATAGCCCAATTCGATATCGAGCTGACGACCCGACGGCTCTAGAGACACGCTGCGCGTTTCACGCACCACGCTGCCATCCAAGCGGCGTCCTACGGGCACATCGAAGCTCGCCGTGGCGCTGTCTATACGCAGCGGCTGGCGCAGGGTGAGCGCCCAGCGCTCGGCGCGCTCGCCTTCCCCTTGCCACTGTAATCCCAGCGCCATTTGCTGGGCGCGCATGCCGTTCACGCTGGTCAGCAGGCCGCTGCCCGATGCGCTGCCCTGCCCCTGCTCAAATTCAGCAAAACCGCGAAAGCCATCCATCTGTGCCTGCAAGCTAACGCCCGTAAAACGCATCTGGTTATCTTCGCCCAAACCTAGCGCGCCGTTGCCGTTAGCGCCCAATAGGCCCTGCTGCTCGGTAAGCTGGCCGACGTAGCTATCGATACTCAGCCCTGGGGCGATTTGCCATGCCAAACCTACGTCCGAGCGCTGCGCTTGATAGTCGCTGGCCGCATCACCAGCCCAATGGGAGGCCGTCATGCTGAGCCGTTCACCTAGCGCATAGCGGGTTTCTACACCATCAACACGCTCGAAGGCATTGGTCAACGCTGACCCTGCTTGAAACGAGATCATCGGCATCACGCCTAGCTCGGCGTAGCTGCCCATGGGGCTGGGCTGGTCGCCCGAAAAACGAAAGGCGCTGAGCTGGGCGTTGCCAAAGGTGCCGTCAAAGCGGCTGGCCAGCAGCTCACCGTAGGCCGTGCTGCTGGTGGAGAAACGATAGTTGCCTTCAATCGCCGTCTGAGTAGTGGCGTACGATGGGGAGGCGCTTGCCATCTGCTGCATCTGATCGCGAAGCTGCGTAGCCCGCGCGGTGCGGGGCTGCGTATTGCGCCCTAAATCAATGGCGTAATCTCGGCCCAGCGCGTCAAAGGCCACCACGTTCTCTAACACGCCAGACGCTGCGACCGCATCGCCATAGGCATCAGAAAGCTGCAGGTAAGAAACATCCGCCTGCGCGCCACCGTCGGCCACTCGCTGGCTTTGACTAACGACCAGATCGCCTTCCGGGGCCATGGCTGCGTCAATATCGGCAATGCCTTGGCCCAAGTAGAACGCGCCACAGTTCAACGTGCCGCTCGCGCCGCAGTTACTTTGCTGGAACAGAGCGCTCTCTTGGCTTGCTGTATCTAATAGCCGCTGGCTCGCCTGCTGTGCCGTGAGGTGCGGCCACTGACCTACGATGCCTGCGGCATACTCGGAAATGCGTGCGGCAGAAATCGACGTGCCCTGCGCGCCCACGTCGCGGTTCGCGAAATCGGTGCCAATCGAGCGCGCCTGCAGTTGCGTATCGTCACCGGGATAACTGCTCGATGGATGAATATCGCCATTGGTCGTCGTGCCAACGGCGATTAGCATCATTTCGTACAGCCCAGGCTGGCTGGCATAGATCGGCTTGCCTTGCGTATCGATAGCGCTGCCCGTATTGCCAGCACTCACCACGTAGATTCCGCCTTTGCCGCCGTTGGCATCCACCACGCGCTGATACGACGTCGCCGAGGTCACCCCATTGAACGTGAGCCGAGGGTCGCTGGCTTCCAAACGGCGGGAAAAACTGGCGTTGATAACCCGTGCACCGCGATTAGCGGCTTCACCAATGGCGTAATCCAGGGCGTTATTTAACGTCGCCCCCTGACTATCCTCTATTTTCAGAAGATCCAGGCGGGCGTTGCCCAAGGTTCCGCCCGTGATGGTAGACGTGACGGCGTTGCCGTGCCACTCATCCACCCCGCTAACGTCGGCGGAGCCGGTGTACACGTCCAAGCGGTCAATCACCCGCTCGCTATTGGTGATAGTTGCGACATCAAACGCGCTATCCGCCACCGCCACTCTCACCAACCCCGGCTCAAGCGGTGTGGGGGTTTGGCTGGCCCCGACACCCGGGGAAGCGCCGCTAGGGGTATGCACGCCCTGGTGGCTATCACCCCCGCCGCCGCCACTGGAACCACATCCTGATATTGTCAGAGTGCCCAGCGCTATCCCTACCGCCAGGAAGAGAGGGCGCCGTTCAAACATGGCGGCAGCCCTGCGTATCGGTGTAGCGTTGCATAGAGTGACTCGCTTGCACTAATGGCGTTGGAAAACTGACTTAGAAATTCAGTTAGAAAGCTCAGTTAAAAACTAGGAAAGGCAACGGCATTAAATACTGAGGAAAGTCCCCTCGCAAGTCGTATAAAGCTCATGTCATAGGCCGTGGGTCTCTGCCCAGAGGGCGATACGCTGAGCAGCGGTAGTATTCACCACGATATCCAGATGCGATACGCCAGCGATGAATGCAAACTCTGACTGAGGCGCATGAGGGTGAATGGTAGGCTCGAACTGCTTGGCGTAAAACGCCTCGTCTCTATCCCCCACCAGCACCAGAATGGGCGCGCGAATGTTGGCAAGGTCAGCTTTGTAATTGGCGGTACCAAAGCTCTCCATCATGCGGTAGGTGTAGCTGCGGGTTTCAGAGCCAGTGCGATACGCCAGCGGCAGGTTGAAACGCAGCACCGGCCAGTGATTGAAGCAAGTAACGCGCAGCTGATTCAGCAGCGCCAGCGGTACGATGCGCCATAGGTTCGGCTTGGCCCAGCCCGCTTTTTTACGCACCGTGGCGGCGTTGTAAGCTAAAAACGGCGCCAACAGCACCACACCCGCTAAGTTGCCTGCCTGCTTGCCCGCCGCAAAGCGCAGCGCCAACCCGCCGCCGGAAGAGTGCCCACCAATCACCACACGTTCATGGGGCGCGTGTTCATGCTTCGCGTGCTCGATCAGATCAGCCAGGTCGTCCTCTAACTGGCCGATGTAATCTACGTCACCCCGCCGCATAGGATTTGGCCCGTGGCCGCGTAAATCGGGGGTAAGGACATCGAAGCCAGCCGATGTCGCTAGGTACTCTGCCATGGGAGCCAAATAGTGGCTGCTGGCCGATGAGCCATGTAGCAGCACCAGCAATGTAGGCGGCGCGGCCTGCTCGTTGGCAGAGGCGCAGCGGGCGGGATAGTACCGATAGTTCAACGTACCGCCATCTCGTGCCGTATAGCATTGCAGCGGCGGAATATCGGCCTCGGCAGGCAGAATATTCACCAGCACATCGAAACGTAAACCGGTCGTAGGCTGAGCGTGTGGCATCGCGTGGTCTCCTTCTTACGCCGTGGCATCACTTTCAACGGAATGACGCTCCAGCCGAAAGCGCACATGGAACGGGCTAAGTAACCCCGGCATCGGCGCTTCGCCGGACAGCTTGTCGGGGGGATGCAACGCCCAGCGCGCACGCCGAAGAAGCGCAGCGAGCAATCGGCTAGTGACGAGCAGCACGATGTGCCTGCCGGGGCACACCCCTGGCCCGGCGCTGAACGGCACCAAAGGCCAACGCCCTGCACCGTCCGGGCGCAGCCACATCTCTGGCAGGAACCGATGGGCAGCGTGCAGGTAGCGCTCGTCCCGATGAAAATAGGGCGTGTGAATCAACAGCGACGTGTTGGCCGGCATTTCTCCCTGCTTCCACTGAGTCGCCTGGGTGGTCTGCCTTAAAATCAGCGGCGTGGTGGGCCATAACCGCAGCGCCTCTAGCACGCTCGCCTTGAACCGATCCATGGAAGGCGGCGAAGCATCTTTTACCTCGTCGAGCGCGCTGGCCGCATACTCAGGATGCGCGCACAAGAGCGCCAGCGCTCGAAACGTCGCCATACCGGCGGGATCAAACGCAAACAGCCACTGCGGCACTTGCTGCAGCGGCGCCGGGGCGCTATCCGCCTCTTGGTTCGTGTGATGGAGCATTGCCATCAGACTATGTGGCTCGGCCTGCTGGTAGTAAAACGCCAAGTGTTGCTCGAACCGCTGCTGCAAGCGCTTGCGCTTAGGGCGCATAAAGCCCCAGTTGGCGGCCTTGCGCAGCCGTGCTAATTCGCGGGTGACCGTCTGGTCATCCCGTGCGCTATCGCCCAGCACCACACGCCGCACGATACGCTCCCAAGCGTGTTGAAAGGTCGGCCAATCCAGCTCATCGAACCGGGTTTGGGTGCGGGCCACGAGCGTTTCGGCTTCCTCTTCGACCACCTGGGCGAACGCATCGGCAAACAGGTGATGCGGGCAGTCGCTCTGCAACACTCGCTCGTTTAAGTGGCGACGCGTTTGGCGTGCTTCACCGTGGGACACGAGCGACATCTTGGGCTCGAAATGACCGAGCGCGCTGCGCTTAAGCGCTTCATCCGTCGCGAACGGTTCCGGCGTGTGCGCCAACACATGGTTGGCATCGGCGGGGTCGAGGATCACCGCCATCCTCTTTGTAGGCACGTTCAGCATGAGCGGGCCACGGCCATACTTTTTACTGAGCGCTTGAAGCTGCCGAATGCCTTTGGCATCCAGCCCGAAGCGCTCCACCACGCCGACGACGTTCGGGCGGCGGCGAATGACCCCTTTTGCCACGTTGGGGGCCATGACTTGGCTGATAATGGCAATGGTCTCCCTGAGCGTTGCGGTCGGCAACGCCTCAGGGGTGGATGTCCTATCCATTCCTGCTCCTTGAGTGATACGGCTATCGTGACAGTCTAGAGCCCACCCCAGCAGACGCAAGCAAATCACCGAGACCTTTTGCAACAAACACTTAAATCAAGCTAGGCGTTAACTTAGTTAGTGTTATAGGCCATGCCATAAAGGGTATGCCAGCAGACAGCTTGGGTATTTTCCGCTAGGGTAGCGGCTCCCGCCACCAACCGATTACGCCCGATATGCAAGAGATACTGAACGAGATAGTCGCCGAGCTTGCGCAAGAGACCGAGCGCGGCAACGTGGCCGACTACATTCCGCAGCTAGCCCACGTTGACCCCAGCCAGTTTGCCATTAGCCTAGCCACGGTAGAGGGCGAGCGCTTTTCGGCGGGCTGCGCGACCACGCCCTTCTCGATTCAGAGTATTTCCAAGGTGTTTACCTTGACCATTGCGCTG
>Ga0114899_1001984_pt1 | contig 11349 bp, 9 predicted proteins | sample MalvireepMed_215_FD_83497 | JGI IMG/M metagenome (GOLD analysis project Ga0114899, IMG submission 83497) | Marine viral communities from the Global Malaspina Expedition - Malaspina viral metaG DeepMed_215 | ecosystem: Environmental > Aquatic > Marine > Oceanic | place: Mediterranean Sea... | reverse complement strand
TCTTTAAGACGGTGGGGGCGGACACCAATGATGTGGTGGATGCCTTTGGGACCCTGGTGGACAAGATGCACGATGCCATTAGTGGCTCCGAGGGTGTCCGGGAGGATTTTAGATTGATTGGTTTTGAGTCCGATAAGATGAAGAACCTTACGGCAATGGAGGCCCTTTACGCCTACGCCGATGCGTGTGCCAGAACAACCGATAAAAGCCAGGTTTTAACTACAACCCTTCGGACCTTTGGCGACGACCTGGGGCGGAGGGTGTTGCCGTTAGTCCGAGACGGAGCAGAAGCGTTGAGGGAAATGGCGGCAGCCGGCGCGGACTTTGCAATTAGTGAGGACGCACTTAATACCCTGGATAATGCCACTAAAAGACTGGAAGCCTTTAAAGCGGCAAACCGGAGTTGGTTCGGGGAGTTCCTGGGTGGGTTGGTAGGTTTAGCGGACGGGATTGTGATGGTTGTTAAGGGGGCAATTGTTGCGCCCATCTACGGACTGATAGCCGGCATAGGGCAGCTGATGAAAAACGTTCGGGATTGGAAAACCCGGTGGGGTTTCGAGGGTGTGTCGGGCGCGGCGGGAGCAGGAATGAAAAAGGTTTGGGCTGACATGGAAAAGGGGCGGAAAGCCAAGGAGGCCATCTTAAAAAACAAACTAGACCCGGAGGGCAAGTTTATTGGCCAGGGGTTGGACTTCAAAATGGAGGCAGAGATTAAAGCCCTGGAGAAACAAGTACAGAAACGCAAGGAGGCCCTGGACTTTGCCAAGCTAACCACTGCCGAGCAACAGGCCCAACTCAAACTCCAAAAGGAACAGGCCGAGGCCGAAATAAAAGGACTCCGGGAAACCGGCAAACCGGAGGACAAAAAGAAGGCATTGGAATTGGAGATGAAGGCCATGGATGCAGCCAGCAAGTTGGCAAAGGGCGCGGGTGGCGCGGCGGCATCCCGTTCCCTGACAAGTGCCCAGCAAATCGGGGCCATGGTTCGCTCGCCCCAAGGGCTTATAAACCTGGCACGGCAACAATTGGTCCAGCAAAAGGAGATTGCTGCCAACACAAAGAAAACGGCACAAGGCAGTGCCGGGGATTCAATTTACCCTAATTAACATGGCAAAAGTAGTTGGCAAGGGAACATACAGAAGGACAGGCAGACGCTACACCTGGAGCAAGCAGAGTGGCTGGCAATCGGAGGTGCGCTATGAGGGGGAGGCCCGTGCCGTCCGCCGGTTGATTTCCCGCTATGCGCCCCGGGTTGACGAGGTGACTTATGACACCAACGGAGCCACGGCAACCCTGGTGGCTCGTATCAACCGGGACACCTCCGGGGGAGGTGGGGGGGTTAGCGATGCGGAGGTTACAACTGCCTGGGAGTTGGTTGGCCAGGACTCCCAAAAGGACATCCGGGAACATTGGAGGCTGCACACCCTCAACCCCAACACCATGAAGGACATCGAGAAAAAGGCCGAGGAGTGGGGGGATGATGTCACCAAGGATTATGACACAAACGCCTTTGATGTTGCCATTCACACCGGCAGCGGCACCACCACCAACACCTCCGCCTGGACCAATAATGCAAAGTTTTTCTTTTTCCTGCTAACCAAGGGGCAGGAGTCTTACATTGAGACGGAGTACGTTCTACGCAAGACAGAGTTGGTGGCGAGCGACTACGAACGTGCCATGGCAACCACCGGGGTTAACTACCTTTGGACCACTGCATTACTAACCGCCGCCGAGGGCATCCCGCCCATGATTCAGGCCACCCTGTCCGAGATTCCCACCCCAACATTTACGGTGGACGGTGACATAAGCGGCACCGGGTATACTTACAAGTGGTTGTGGTTGAAGAAGTCCCCGCAAATCACCCAGGTTGCCGGCGGCAAGTTTGAGCGAAACCAGGAATGGCAGTTGAACATCTGGCCCAACTTCCTTTACCCGGAGGCCTGATACATGGTCCGAGTCCCTGCAAAACTAAAAGGCAACTCTCCCGAGGCAGCTTGGCACAACCAATTGCGCGAGGTGATTTTGTCACTCCTGCCGGTTGGGTCCTCTAACACCAACTATAAGCGCACAACCCGGGGCACCATCCGGGAGGGTAAAGGCGGCGGCAGTGCGACAGGGAGCGGCAAAGCGGTGTGGCTTTAAACTTTTTAACCGGCAGCGAAACCCCAACGGCAGACCGCATGAATCTGCTTTGGGCCGAGGCAGACACAATCATAGACAAAGCAATGGACGGCAAGTCCACCTTCCTCCTGTTTCATGGGGCAGTGGACTCGGATTGGGTGGACTACCTCCACACCGGCAAGGAGTTTTGGTTTTACACGTCAATCCAGCACCAGAGCGATGACCTCTCCGTCCTCTACCCAATTTATTCCACCCTGCCGGCAACCCATGACCAGGCAACAATTGACTCGGCAGTCAGCGGGGCAACCTACACCTATGACTCCGGGGGGTGGGCATTGTCTGCCACGGACATTGCCATTGACCAGACACTAAAAGCCCACACCGTTACAGACAGTGGCAACACTTATTATGTGTGGGACAAAGGGCAGCCGGCACCGGAGAAACGTTGGAAGTATGCCGTTGCGGAGATTTTGATTGGCAACGCAACCGGCAACGTCTTTGAGTTCCCGGACACATACGATAAGTACAACGCCTTTAAACTCCACAACCTGACCGGCAGCCAAATCACGTTTTATTTTGGCACCTCCTCAAGTTACAATTATAGCCTTACCATTCCCGCTTATTCCCAGAAGTGTGTCCGCCGGGACTCGGTTGCCTCCGGTTACAACTCCGAGTACAAATACTTTTTCAAGTGCGAAAAGAACGACCCCAGATTTTTGTCGTTTGACTCCCATGCCGGCAGCGTGGCGCAAACCATGCGAGCCAACAACATTACCAATGCCTCCTATCTCTACAACATTCTGGAGTTTGTGGGCCAACACGATTTGGTCCAGGAGTCGGTCAGGCAAACCCACCGCATCACATTTGACCCCACCCAATGCGTGGACATTGGCGGCGAGTATGCAACTGCCGGCTATATTCCAACCGTCAACGACTCTGCCAAGGTGGCCGAGTTGGTTTATCACAAGGGGGACTTGAGTTATTACCGGGCAACCGATGCCGTTAGCACCCCGGAGATTGGCACCATAGAGTTTGACGGTTACACCAACCTGGCAACTGCATTGACCTCCGCCGGCCTGGGGTCCTCCACGGTGCTTAATGAGTTTACAATTACCAAGTCTGCCTCCAAGTTATATTATTACGTTTGGCAAAAAACCACCAACCTCCTCACCTACCAGGACCAGTTTAGAATGTTGGACCTGGGGAGCGGGTCAAGTAATGTTGCCTTGGCAACCAAGTTTTATATGCCGCCGGTTTTTACGCATCCCCAATACCTTCACAACTACCAATACCGGGGGAACAGCACCACCAATTATTCCGCCCATACCAAGACGGTTGGCACGCTTAAAACCGACCTAGGCACACACCTGGACAGCACCCCCACCCTGAGCGGCGAGGAGGTTAAGCTAACCACGGAGGGACCCGTGCTTTACTGGCATGAGGCTTGGCCCATTAGTAATTGGTTTACCGGGTTTATGCGGTCCCATTATTTGGAGATTAATTTAAGTGGCGGGGTTGCCTACATTGAACTGGACCAGGATTGGCCCCTGGCAACCGTCAAGACATGGTCAAGCGCACAAACAACCGAGTATCGCGCCGGTTGGCCAAGTATGTGGAAGGACTCTGTTTTTTCGGCAACCCTCTCGGGCCGGCGACACGCTAACGATGCCCACGGTTTTCACCGGATGTTTGAGGGGCCGCGCAAACCCCGCTTATATGAAACCACCACCGGAAATTACCCACACAACGAATTGAACTATGACCCGGCAGGACCCACCGGGGGCGACTACACGCAGAACAACACCGGCCCGTTAACCTCCACCGGCATTGCCCACCAGACCTGTGACATTAACCTGGTGGTTGAGCCGTTTTATGCCGGGGACACCGATGTCCCCAACTATCCACGGGTGGTGATTGATGACGGGGCGAAGAACCTGGAGGACACAAACTCCACCACGGCAACTGCCTCCGAGATAGCCACGGCAATTAACGGCAACGCAAACGAATACTCCCGGCTTAATCTGCTCAAGGAACATTACAACGACCTGGTTAACATCTGCAAAAAGGCAACCAAGATTCGCCCCCTCTGCATTGATGAGGTTTACTTTGGCAACAAACGCCCCATGGCACAGGGGACCTATCTGTTTACCAACTACCTTGCGCCCCGGGAGTGTTATGCCGGCTTTGCAGACGGGTCCAGCGAGGAGGACCTTTATGATAATTTGGGGGTAACCATCCGGGACGAGACGGATGCCCCCATGGTGGATGTTTACGCCGATGCGTTGACCGGTGACGATACCGCGATTGAGGCTTGGCATTGGGTTAAGATTGCGGACGTTCAAACCCGGGCAACTGCCCTGGGGTTCAAGTTCCGCCTGGAGGAGCAAGTTGTGCCGCTCAAGTATTCCACAACCGTTACCCGGCACTTTGCCACCACGGCAGTTGATGCCTCGGCGGATTTTAAGTTTAGGGTTACGACCCCGGTGATTAGCGGCAGCACCTACATTGCCACCCTCTCCACCACTAATTACTCGATTGGAACCCATTACACCGGCAACACCACCCTCTCCGATGCCAACCGGTCAATCCTCTTTCACCTTTACGATGACGCCAGGACGGCAAGCGGCAACCGGGCGGACTTTGCCGAAAGCGAGGCAGCCAACTCGGACGGGGCGACCTTTGGGGATGATGCAATCCGGGACCTGACGGCAGACGTTAATTTTGTAACCCCCACCGCGATTACCAAACATTACCTCTATTTTTGCCAGGTTACCCCTCCCGTAACCCATTCTGCCTAGATTTGAAACCCCGAAAATCTTTGGCACAATCCACCCGTGGCGAACCTGTTAAAGCTCTTTGTTGACCTTCAAAACGATGAACTGGTTACATCGGCAGTTGACTCTACCCCGTTAACCCTCCCGGATTTTATCCAGGGAGACCAGATACCGGTGGAGGTTTACTTGTTGGTCCCGGATGAGTCCGGTGGGTTTTCCTCACAGTTTACCACTCTCTCCGATAATCTAACGGTTAAGATTGGCCTGGTATCACCCTCCTCGGCAACCACGGCAACTGCCTATTCCAGTGCCACCCTCTCCCGAAAATACCGGGTGGGGGCAGCCAAACCCGTGGCAGGAGGCACCGGTTACACGCTCAACGACGAGTTAAAACCCCCCACCGGGTCCGCAACCGAGGACCCCGTTTTGGTGGTTAAAGGTGTGGCAAGTGGTGCCATTACCGCATTGGCCGTTAAGGATAGAGGGATTTATGCCACCAAGTCGGACTCGGCCTTAAGCCTAACGGATTTTGTGGTGGCCAGCACAACCTCGGGAGGGACTTGCCGGGTGGATTGGGAGACATTCCACCAAGGCACGTTGGACCTCAACACGGCAGGGGTAAACAACACCCTCCTCCTGGGAGACTCCAGCCCGGTGGCAAGTGCCACGGCAACTTTGGAGATTGAGATAACCGGCACCTCCATTGCCCGGACACCCATTCAAAAGACGGTGACGGTAAAGGCAGACGGCATTAAGAGCGGCACCGGGAACAGCACAAGTGCCGCCGGCTACATTCAAATTGACAAAACAACCGTTACCGGGTCCGCCACCATGGATTCCCTGGCCCTGGGCAACTCCAGTTTCATCCGTTTAGACAACTCCGGCTTTACTGGTAACGCAACCATAAGCGGCATTGCGGGGGGGGTGGACGGGTACTTTTTAAACATTTACGTCAACGCCTATTCCTCAAGCCAAACCCTGACCTTCAACGACGATGCCTCCGCCACCAGTGGTGATGACATTAAGATTAATGACTCCGCACTGGTGATAACCGGGGACGGAATGGTCCAGTTGATTTATGACGGAGACGACAATGTGTGGTCCGTGATGAGTGCCCGGGACACAAGTGGGGCCGAATAATTTGAAACAGACAATTTTAAGGAGAAGATAAAGACATGGCGGAGATTAGCATAACGGATGGTTACATAACGGCAGCTGGGGCTGATTCTAACACGGCACTCGGGGCAAGCACTGTTCAGGCGGATACACTCATTGTGGTGGCCCACAAGGCAAGCGAAACGGAAAACGCCGGGACGGTGTACCTACGGAAGGTGGGGGGAACGGTCAAGATACCCCTGGAACCCGGGGACGTGTTGAGCATCACCGGACCCAACGGGGAGGAGTTCACTTTGGCACAATGGGAAATTTGCAACGTCACTGCCGGGGATGGGTGTGGCTTTGTTGCAATTGACTATTCACCTTATGGCTAAAACTAATGTCTAATTTTCAACTCTACAAAAAAACAATTAGTGCCACCGGCACGACCACGGAAAACGAGCCAATCATCAAATCCGATGGTGCGAGTTCGGATGTGATGGAGTGGCAAGCGTCTACCGGCACAAGTAAGGTCGAGATACGCGAGGACGCAAGCAACAACCTGAAGCTGGAGGTTGACGGCATACCCGTTGCAAGCGGATTGGCTGGCATAGATGGCACGGGCCTCCACTTCGACGGTGCGGCTGGCAACATCGACATTGCATCGCCGCCCGACTTGGGAACGAAGTTCAGTTTCGAGTTAATCATACAAGCGGATTCGATACCGGCATCGGACTATGCCTACATCGTCGATTTCGGAAATGGCGGTAGGTTCGCCTTGACATCAATTGATGGTGTGCTGGCGATTTACGACACCGACGAGCGCAAGTTCACAGGTGCGACTTTTCTTGATGATTTAAAAGTTCACCATCTTGTTGTAACGGTGGACGGCACTTCTGCAATTGCTTACGACAATGGAAATCAAGTCGGTACTGCGACATTAGGTGCAATATCGGACATTGACGATTGTGCAGATGCTAGAATCGGCACACGCTACGATGCGTCTGGCTATTTCTTCGACGGCACTCTGTATCGCACAAGATTCTGGAACAAGACGCTGACCGCAGCGGAGGTCACGGCGAGCTACGAGAACGCTACCGTGCCGTTTGCCGACCAGTATGGGAGTCAGACGAACAAGATTGCTGCTTCCGTTGACCAAGATTGGGGAACGGATGTTGCTAATCTAGCCGCTTTCAATTCCGCTTATGCGTGGACGGGCCATTCAGCCACATCGTTGACTGTTTCTAGCAAAGTATTGCAGTTTAGCACCTCCGGGGCGAACACAGGTATGTATTACAATGCCGGACTTACGGCTGGGAATAGATACCGAGTTGTGATGCGAACCGGCACTATTTCGGGAACCACATTCAAAGCATACACCTATGCTTCTGGCTATACGGAAGTCGGAACGCTTGTTGCATCAACGACCAATGTTTTTGATTTCGTCGCTGAATCTTCGCTAAACGGATATTTGTATATTTATGCGTCCACAGGAGATGCGGCAACAATTCAATTTGACGCATCAAGCGTAGACAATGAAATCGTCGAAATCGGAGTGGTCAGCGACTACGACCTAGCGTTCGCAAACCCGACCCAATCTGACCAAGTGCAAGACCGCGCTGGTGCGGCAGACGGCACTTCGTCTGCAACGGGTGTGGTGCAAGTCACGCCGATTGAGCAAGTCAACACGAACAAGCTGGCAGTCGGCGGCACGACTCCGTTGGTTGGTATTGGTTTGGCGGCGGGAGTTACGCCAACCACATTGCTGGACATAAATGAGTCAACATCTGGTGACGTTTACCCGTTGGTCATTCGGAACAACAATGCCGGTGGTTCAGAAGGTGTTGGGATAAAGTTCCACATTGCCAACACGCTGAACGCTGGCGCGATTCTGATGGATGCAGATGCGCCTTATGGTTCGGCTGCACAAGCAGACGCAACGATGCAATTTTTTACGTCTCTGGATAACACGCTGGTGCAACGGATGGAGATTGATTCAGTTGGCAAAGTGGGAGTGAATACGGCTCCCGCAGGAACATTTCACACGGTAGGACTAGCGGGCACAACGGCTTTGATGGTTGTTGGGGCGAGTGGCAACAACATTGCCAACTTTTACGATTCATCGTCTGCCGCCAAAGTCACCATCGACTCGGCTGGCAACGTGGGGATTGGCGTGACGCCAAGTGAGGCGTTGCATATTTATCGTTCTGGTGCAGTAAACGCAGAGATTGAATCTAACACAGACAACGCAGCTTTAATTATTAACAGCAATACCGACAATGTTGGTCGGGAACGCTCTGAAGTTATTTTTCAAGATAATAGCGTCACCAAATGGACGGTAGGAGTACAAGAAAACTCTTATTTCCACATTGTTGATGCCGCACGGGGTGGGAGTTCTTTCACAATACGAGACGCCGCCGATATGTTGTTGATGGAGAGCGGCGGCAACTTGGGGGTTGGCACGGCATCAGTCAACCGCACAGCAAGTTCAATTGCGCTGACCATTGGAGATGGGACTGCTGACAATTATCGAAGTGCGCTTGAGTTGGTTGGTTCAGAAGTTACCGCCGACGATGCAGTCGGGAGAATTGCTTTTTGGAATGTTGGTGGGTCGGGTGGACAGATAGCCACAATATTGGGCAATAGGCAAGGGGCCGACAACAGTGGTGCGCTATTGTTTCAGACGAAAAATGCTGGAACCAACGGAACTCGCTTCACAATAACTCCGAGTGGCGGCGTTTACGAAACCAACGGCGTCCTCAAAGAAAACTTGCTGACCAACTCCGGCTTCGACGTTTGGAGTAACTCGACGCTGGAGGATGTTGCGACTGTTGATGCAGATACAATGGCATCCGACGATACGGGCGACTGGACAGGTTCCGCCAGCGCGACTTTGGCATTTGACACCGACCACTATGAGTTAGCTACTAGCGCAACAAATCAAAGCATCGAAACCACGTTCTCCGCGCTGACCACTGGTAAACTTTACGAATTTTCACTTGATGTGAAAGACGGCACAGCATCGAGTCAACCTCTCTATTTCCATTGGTATTACAGCGGTTCAGCCAACGGTAGCAGTCCCACATTTACGACCACGAGCAGTTTCGTCACGCATACTTGGGTTTTTGAAGCGACCGGCGCAGCGGCAGCGGCATATATTAAAGTCAGCAACAATATGAGCGGCAGCAATGTTGAGTTGAAAAACTTCACACTCAAAGAAGTCACGCCGGGGATTGTGTCGGGAACTGCTGGGCCAGATGGGTGGGCGCGGCGCGGGAGCTGCGATTTATACAGACAGCACAACGATGCGACTCTCACCAAAGACGGTTCATTTTATTCGCTAAAAGGCGTCGGTAGCGAAACACTTTGGCAGACTCATTGGCCGACCGTTTCCGCTGACCCACTACATATCGCGCGTTTCGCTGGCAAAACAGTAACATTTGGCGCGTGGGTGTATTCAACTCTCGCCACACCGGAAGTCTTATTGCGGATTGATGACGGTGGAACATCTGACTCGACCCAAACGGTTGCACAAAACACTTGGACTTGGCTTGAGTGTACCAAGACCATATCAACATCCGCAGGTGCAACTTTTCAAATCGCAAAATCGGGCGCAACGGCTGAAACATTTTACGTCTCCCAAGTGTGCCTCGTATTCGGCAGCGCAATCGGCGCGGGGAATTATTCGCGACCGATGGGGGAGATTGTTTGGTTGGATACAAAAGTCACTTCGCAAATCGCCGCTACTATTTCGTCGGCGGAAGATTTGAACGTGGAGGTTGATACAAATGGCAAACTTCCCAAAGGTGCAAAAGCGGTCGATATAATTTACGCCGGTAGCAATGCGGTGGTGGAGCAGTACCTACTTGTGGAGGACTCAGCACTGAAGAGTCTTTCGCAAGTTGCCAATGTGCAGAATGCAAATGCGGGTTGGGTTCCGTTGGAATCGGATACACATTTATCATTCACACCGCAAGGCACTTGGAACGAACTTTCGATGCAATACCACGGCGTTCAACTTCAATAAGACAATGGCAATCACAATTAGCAAAACAGAAAAGCCGAGCGGCAAGTCATTCCAAAACATATGGATTGTCGTTGAGGCAGACGGTGACAAGTGCAACTTCGTTCACACCGCACCGGCAGACTTGGAAGGCGATGACTTGCAAGCGTATGTCGATGGCCGCGAGGATTTCTACAAGCGCGAAGTGCTTCGCAATATGTATCCAACCGCCGACTGCTACAATGCCGACCTAGAGACTTTCGAGAAGTGGATTGCCGCCGGTTGCAAGCTGGAGGAAATCAGCGAGGAACGAATCACTCAAGCCGCCGTTCCCGCCGCTGATGCGGTTATGGGCGAGCGTCAAGTGGTTGTTGAAAGCGAAGAAGAAAGCGAAGTCTCCACGACTGAAATCGTCGAGGTGGACGGCAAGTTCGTCGAGAAGACCACAACCGAGACAGTCACGAACACGGTCAGCACTCCGCAAGTCACGAAGCACAAACTTTACAACGATGCCGGTGAGGAGATTGGCGAACACGAAGTGCCGGTGATGGAATCTTACGAGGTCAGCCCAGCCGTTGAAGCGGTTGAAGAAAAGAGCGAGACGGTAATCACGCGAGCCGAATCCGTTGTGGAGAAGGTCGCTTGGAAGGATACAGCAGAATAATTTGATATGATAGAAGTACCAACAAAACCGAAGGCGGGGCTGAATGTCTCGAAGGTAGCCATCAGCTTGAACAGCGCGGCTGAGTTCTCGATGCAATTCAGCATTGTGGGCTGGGGCAAATATACGGACGGCGAAGGCAACGATGTGTGGGGCAACAATCCCATCGTCTCGACGTTGTTATTGGTATCCGGTGCGGCTTGGTCTGGCTGGGTTCCCGGCGCAGCACCGAGCGATGCTGATTACATCGCCAATCTAGCACTGGCCCAGCTTGGGCTTGAGCGGGATGAGACGGTTGTTGCAGCGGAACCAGAAGCACCGTCCCCGGGAGACTGATGCCGTTTAATGTTTGAGATTAAAACCAAGGCAACCAGGGACTTGCCCGTTAACGTGGTTCAGGTGCAACTGGTGGGGTCCCACGAATTTGGCATGACGTTTGAGGCAACGGGTTTTTCGGTTAAAACCTGGACGGTGGGAGAGGGTGAAGGGGCGCAAACATTAACCAAGCGCAACTCAGTTCCCATATTAAGCCAGAGGATAAATTTGGTGGGAGAAACCTGGGACAAGTGGAAGAAGTCCACCAAGTCGGACAAGGATTTTATTGGAGGGTTATGCCTTAATGAGATGGGACTTAAGAAGGGATGAACTGGGGGGACGTAAAAGTGGGTGGGGCTACAATGCTGGGGTGGGTTAGT
>Ga0114899_1001983_pt1 | contig 11349 bp, 8 predicted proteins | sample MalvireepMed_215_FD_83497 | JGI IMG/M metagenome (GOLD analysis project Ga0114899, IMG submission 83497) | Marine viral communities from the Global Malaspina Expedition - Malaspina viral metaG DeepMed_215 | ecosystem: Environmental > Aquatic > Marine > Oceanic | place: Mediterranean Sea... | reverse complement strand
TTATTGGACTGCTGGCCTTCTTCTTTGGTTTCTGCTTTGTTTACAGTGGCGAAAAGTTCTGGGCCATGATTTCTAAGGGCAAATGGATTTTCCTACCAATAGCCCTCGGGCTGTACATCTACAGGTACCTGGAGCTAAGCTTGATTGCTCCCGGTTACCTGATGTCAATTGAATCATGTCTGTGGATATTTTCGGCCTTCGGTTTTGCACTCAAATACCTGAACAGACCAGGCAAAGCATTGACCTACCTGAGTCAGGCGGCCTATCCGGTTTACATTGTACATATGTTCATGCTATATGGTGCTTGCTGGCTAATATTTCCGCTGGAAATTCCGGTTATCGCTCAGTTCGTACTGGTGGTGATCTTTACCACTGCTGGCAGTATGTTGCTCTATGAATTTGTTATTCGAAGGGTGTGGTTTATCAGGCCTCTCTTTGGATTGAAGAAAAAATAGCAAATAATCCTGGCAGAAGATGCCTTTCTTCTGCCGGGGCTAATCCACCCAGTAGTCCGGTCGGTTAAGTGTACCAAAGTACCTGCAATCCGTGCATTGGGCAAACCTTAAATAGGTTACTCCATTGGACATTGGCTGTTCGAAATAGTCGTAAACCCGATACTTGGCACGTTTTTGTTTTTCAAAGGTTCTTAATTCCGGTGCAACTCCTATGGCCTCATAGAAGCTAACCAAATCCAAGGTGTTGATATAAAAATCGGTGGCAGGGCAAAGGCCTGTAAATCCGGATAAATAGGCGTTCAATTGTGGGTCAAATTCGTCTCTGTTAAAAAAGACCCTCTTTTTGACAACCCCTGATACTTCGAAGTATCCCAACACCACCTCGTTTTCATCATTGGCAGATTTTACATTTCCTGCCACTTCCCCTTGCTGCCTGTCGAATAAAGTACCATTTGACTCATTCAGTTGTCTGAGTTTGTTATAATAGCCATAAGCTGACTTACCCAGAGAATATTGCACTACCTCGATGGAATATCTGATTGTATAGTCAATATCTCCAGCATCTTTTAACACAAGGGGAAAATCGACCATTCGGTTTTCTGAAGAGCTCAAGGTATTGCCAAGAATGATATTACTTGAAGAGGCAGAGCGATAGCAGTGCTCTAAATCTTCGGTGCGTGGCTCTACAATCCTATAACTGGTGGAACCCGTAAACCTGGATGGATAGGGTACTGATATCTTATGGGTATCATGCCATTCATACCGGTAATACCCATTGCCATTTGAGTTCTCGGCTGTTTCGATGGACATTAATAACCCGCTTAAAAACTCATTGGTATCCGAAACAGGAATTTGGCTGAACTGCTGATTAATGCTCAAAATTTCCGGAGAGGCTTTGAGCTCCTGAAATTCAGACTCATACTGATCATCCGGACCCCGTGAAAGCACCAATTTATATGACCTACCAACCACCCCTGCCATAGGTGGTGTATAATAGACACCAAGTTCTCTTTCCTCCAAATAAACTGACTGTCCCAGATCGTCCTCAATACGGACCTGGGCATTTACAATTGGCGCAAATCCATCTTCACTCACCGGCTCTGAATAGGATAATATAATCCGATGTTCCTTAAATTCATTGGTGAATTTACCGTCCACCACAAGGCTTCTTTTGTACTCAAATTGATCTCCAATCTCAAATTCGTTGGCACATCTACTCAGAAGAACGATGATAACCAAAGAGTAGAATACCGGGACAAGCTTATTCATTGTTAGCCGATTTTACCGTGAAACTTTTAACTATGGAAACAACCTCTCCCCTGTCTGTTATGCCTTCTATTTTCAGCTCAAAGTCCCCTTCTAAATCTGAAGTATAAAACTCTATGATTTGGTTTCCGGAAATATCAACCCTCAGACCAGGAATCCAGGCCAGCTGCTCTCTCAAATCAGGAAGTTTGCCGGATGATGGCTTGGTAGCGTTTAAGCCCTTTTCTATGGAGTAACTTCCATTCAGTCCGAAGTCCAGATTATTCTTAGAGAGCTCAAAACCACCCAGATTGCCATCAAACGTGGTAAAGCTCAACACCCCATCGAAGAAAGCATCCTGAATAAAAAACGAGTTGTTCAATATTTCCAGACTCTTAATTCTGTAAGGGCTGAACTTTAGGAGTTCGGTAGCATCTACAGGGACTTCATCCAAAAGAACCAGTGGCCTGAATTCAAAGCGCAGCTCCAGGAAAACCGGGTTCAACAGAAAGGGGTTATTTTCATTATTTCTCACCCTGGCTCCTACAATGTACTCAACGAAGTGTTCCTTTAACGTTCTAAACCTGGTATAATCATCGAACAGATACCTTATGGCAAAATCATCTGGCCTGATCACTGGAATATTTCTTTCAAAGGAAGGTTGCGGAACAGGCTCATTATAGAATGCATTTCTGACCTGGGCGTTGAAGCTTCTGGCTTCTATTTCTTCAATATCAGCTGAGTCTAATTTCAACCTGGGGAATAAGAACTCGGGAAACACTGTCCTGAAATTGTCAACGACCGATATTTCATAATCACGGGTTGGGTCATGAACAAGGAGTGATGCGTTGTTCATCTGATTTTCGACACTATTGTACTCCATTAAGAAGCTGCCATCAGATTGAACCAGTGCTGCAGACAGGTTCATGGGGCTATTGTTGATGGAAAGGGTGACTGTTTTCCCTTCCAGGCCAGATGAATCGGAACTGCTGATATTCCCAACCAAAATCTCTCCCCGGAATTCCGGGGAATATTTCAGTAGGTTACCATCATCTATAAAACCTTCCTGCTTTGATGAGAAGGCCATTAGCGCATCATACTCGGCATTGGAAATTGAAGCGTTAAGATCGAGGGTTAAAGGATTTAAAATCAGATAGTTGCTTCCATTATTTATTTCCGAAGTTCTTCTAATCGAGACATTGTAGTTACCTTTTTCCAATGTTTGATTGAGGTTGGCAACACTTCTTGTATTGAAATTCTGATTGCTCTTTTGACGGCTGAGCTTGGTGTTGGAAAAACTATACTGAGACATGTAGCCTCTTATATCATAAGCCTGAATTTGAAACAGCCCACTGCCTAAATCAGACCGGTTGAGAGTTACTTTTTGATTATCAGCAACTGAAATCCTCTTCACAACAGAATCTCTCCTGCTCACGAGGACTTGCTTTTGCCCTTTGTCGTAAGTGGAAGCCCACGAAATATTCAGCCTGTCGTTGAGCGATTCAATATTGAGCCTGCTTCCCTCCTGCGCAATTTCCGGAAAATCAAAAAATGACACTTTTCCACTATTATCACGAACTACAAGCCGGTAGTTCTTTCCTGAAAGAGGTGTGAAAGAAAACACCTTAGGATCGATAGAGACATCATTGATGCGGGTCAGCAATTCTCCTGAATCGCTCACCAGCCTTACTTCATACGATGCTCCTTCCTGAACATTCATGAGCCTCAAGGCTGCCTGGTTTTCCAACCCCTGAACAAAAGGACCTCCCAGGGAAATGACTTCTAGTTTCAGTGAGTCTTCCACACCACTGTCATAATTCTCAAATGGATTGATCAACCTGATTGGAATCTGTGTGAAGTCATCTTCATTGCGCATCCACCTGGTGTAGCCGACCAGATAATAGTGGCCTGTAGGCAAGTCGGATCCGATAAAGAAATCTCCTGCGCCCACACCATTGTTTAATAAAAGTTTCTTGCGATAGACTTCTCCATCCTCACCTATAAGCTGGACATAGGCGTACTTACTCAGGTCAGTAAATTTACCAGTTCGGCTGTCGAGACAGTAAGCTGAAAAATGCAGACGCTCACCCACAAAAACTGTTTGTGTATTTGTGCTCAGTTTTATCTCTTCCCTTTTACTGGTTAGAGGGTACTGCGAGAAACTGGTTGAAGAAACAACCAGCAGAAGAACAAATATCGCGAGTGTCTTTACCATTTTTTATCTATTGTTCAGCTTCTCCGTTGGCCATTGGTTAAAATTTAAAGTTGTAAGAAATGGTTGGTATCATACTTCCAAAAACCGTGAGGCTATAACCTTTCACTTCGCCTTCCCTTAAATCGAAAAACACTGAAAAGGGATTGTCTCGTCCTAAAACATTGTAAAGGGAAAGGGTCCAGAAAGAATGTGTCAGCTTCTCAAGCCTGTGTCCCCATTTCAGGGTCATTCCAAAGTCCATCCTTACATAATCCGGAATTCTGAATTCATTTCTGTCTGAGTAGTTAACCAGCTCAATTCCATTCAAATAATATCGACTTACCGGAACTGTAACCGGACGGCCAGTATTGAATACAAAATTGTAAGAGAGGCTAAATCTCTTGGTTACATCATAGCTACTCACCAGGTTAACGGTGTGTGGCATATCGTAATTGGTTGGGAAATATTCCCCGTTATTCACTGTTTCTTCCTCACTATTGCCTTGTAGCTTTATGAAAGTTCTGGCATAGGAGTAGTTGAACCAACCATTCAGCCTGCCTCTTTTCTTGAGTGAAAACTCTACGCCATAAGATTTTCCCGGCCCTTGCAGGGCAATTGCCTCAAGCTCAGCGTTCAGCAAGAAATTAGCACCTGTTTTGAAATCAATCAGATTGTCCAGCTTTCTGTAATAGGTTTCTATAGAAGCCTCAATATCTCCATTCAGGAACTCGGTATAGTAGCCCAAAGCCAACTCACTGGAAACCTGTGGCTTAATGTGATAATTTGAAATTCTCCAGACATCTGTGGGTGACACGGATGCCGTATTGGTTAGCGTATGAATGTATTGTCTTGACCTGGTAAAACTGGCTTTTATGGAGTTTCTGTCGGACAATAAATATCTTCCAGACAAACGAAACTCCGCTCCATGGTAGGTTTTGATGGGCTTGCCACTGGCGTATTGAACAGTATCAATTCGGGTGTCCTCTCTTTTGGCAAGACCTTCTTCATATAAATACACATTGGCAGGCCCCAAAGCCATGAAATGGCTATACCTCAAACCGCCAACAACTGAGAGCTTATCATTCAACTCTATTTCATCCGACAGGTAGACGGCTGATTCAATACCCTGCTCCTCATCCAATTCAAATTCCTTTATAATCGACTCCGAACCATAGGGGTACTTAGAACCAGGGTTTATGGAGTACCTCTTGCTTTCCAGACCGGCATTGAAATAGTGCCCTCGAATGCGCTCATAATTGGCGTCAACCTTAAACCCTATTTCCTCTATGTCAAAATCCTGTTCAAAAGCATTGCTCGGAGGGTCCGTGAACCTGAAATCATAGCCATAACTACTATAGTTCACGGCCACACTCATATCGAATGAATCATCGAAAGCATGAAGCCATTTGGCAGATCCTAACTTATTGGAATAATAGAAGTCAGAAAATGCGATTAGGGTATCTGACTTCAACTTGAAATCATCTATACTCAGATAGCCTGACAATTGAACACTGTTCTTATCATTGATCTGATGATTGTAGTTAACCAGCAAATCTGAGAATGCCACTTCATTCTGGCTGAATTCAACATTATCCACACTCCTCAATAACCAGTTCGAGTAAGTGGTTCTGCCACTGAGCATTAAGCTGCTTTTTTCCTTTGCTATTGGCACCTCAAGGGTCAATCTTGAGGTAATTGGCGAAATACCTCCCTCTCCGTGAAATTTATCTTGTCTACCTCTTTTAGAGGTAATCTCGAACACCGAAGAAAGCCTTCCTCCATACTTCACCGGTATGCCACTCTTAATCACTTCCAGACCATCGAGACCATCGGAGTTAAATACCGAAAAGAAGCCCAGGAAGTGCGCTGCATTATAAACAGTTGCCCCATCGAGCAGGAACAGATTCTGATCTGACTTTCCACCCCTAACATTATAACCTGCTGATGCCTCTCCCACTCTTTGAACGCCTGCCAGGGTTGTTGCAACCTTCAGTATGTCTCTCTCTCCCAGTACAATGGGTACAACCCGGGTATCTTCTACGCTGAGCTTTTCGACCCCTATGTCGAGCGTCTCTACATTCTGAACTCTTTCCGATTCCACAATTACCTCATTCAGCGCAATCACATCCACCTGCATGGGGATATCCATTGTACCATCTGAGAAAAGCATAAAACGCCTTTTGGTAGTCTTCATTCCGGTATATCGGACTGTTATTTCATTCATTCCTGTGGGTAATGAAAGCGAATAGAATCCATCAGAGGCTGAAATTGCAGACCTGTTCGTACCTTCTACGAAAATTATGGCTCCTTCCAGGGGCGTTTTGGATTCACTATCGGTTATGAACCCGGCAATGGAGGCATTCCTCCCTCTTTGAAAATTTCTCTGAACCCCGATAGTATAAACGGTATCGTTGTTTACCTCTGCCACAGGTTCTACGTATTCCTGTCTAAAAACAACATCTACATAAGTATTCGTTGAGTCTGATTGCCCTATAAGACTGTCTTGTCTGGCAGGATTCAAATCTGCGACAAGTCTTAGGTCAGTAATAATCGGAACATCTTTAGTGAGATAAACCTTGCCATTTCTGATGGCAAAGAAAATATTGGAGTCTTCAAAGAGCCTGGTCAATACCTGCTGGAAGGATTCCTCTTCAAATGATCCGGAGAAGGTCAAACCTGACAAATCTTCCTGAGAATAGTAGAATGATACCTCAAACTCTTTTTCCAGCCTGCCTATTATTTCCAGGAGACTTGTTTCCTGAAACCTGGAGGTAAACAACCGATCGGACTGAGCGCTTAGTGTGGTGCAGAGAATCAGAAATATGGCAATTAGTGTGTATTTCATTTCTCGATTACTCTGTTAAAAAATTCTGCCATTAATCTGTTGGCTTCATCCAAATCGGCTTTTATCACAGTTCTTACCCTGTCGCGATAATAGGATCTGAAAGCTGCCTTATATTCTGGAAAAAGTTGGAGGTAAGATCTCTTCTTTCTAACGGTCTGAAGCTCTCCTTTATAATCGAGATAATAAGTGTCTTCCCTTCTGTAGAAAGCGCTGGTCCGGGTTTCACTGGTTCCGCTTTTATCCTCGGCTACATCTTTCTTAATACTCTTCTTGTATAGTCTGATCGATTCTCCACTAAACAGGACTTCATAAAAGCCATCTCCTTTTTTGATCGACTCAAAGTGCATACCAGACATATCGAACCAATCCACATGATCTTGCTGCAGTTTTATGGGCATACCATATTTAGGATGAAGCATCAGGAGAATCCCGGTATTGATATCGTAGGATAATCTCAGATTACTAAAAACCTGGCCCCTGTAAGAAATTACGGCATCATTCCAGGTTTCTTCTGTATAAAACGGATCGGTTTTGAACAAGAGTGGGGAAAGCGGATGGTATGTTCCCAGGACTGAAAGGGAGCCGGTGGCGTTCTTCCCCTCACCAATCAACTCAATCATGTAATTGACTTCTGCATTGTTTGCCTCTGCTTCGCTCTGTCCGGCTGCCTCATTGCAGCACAATACAAAAAAGCAAAAGAGTAAATTGCATGAGATGTATTTCAATTGAAGTGTCTTTAGCTTAAGGTTTTAGTTTTAACAATTAATTTTAACCAATCCCCTACTTTCCAACGACAGGATGAAAGTAAGTTACCGTTTTGGAACCCAAAAAGACATGATTGTTGGAACCAAATGGTTATCAAAACTTTGGAAATCTTAAATTGAGTAATGATGAAGTATTTCCAAACCACAAGCGCAAGAACCAACCGGCCACGGCTGCAGAAATTCGTGTTCCTTTTTGCTATCGTAATCTGCAGTTGCTCAACAGAAAATGAATCAAAGCAACTGAATGGCACATGGATTCCGATTAAAGAAGAGATTGGTGGAACCGCATTTCCGGAAAGTGCATTTTCTGATCAGAGATTGATCATTGAAGACGAAAATTACACCATGAGAGCCGAAAACGTGGACAAAGGAACCGTTACACTGGATGGCAATAAGATTACTATTGAAGGCAAAGAGGGCCCGAATGCCGGCAGGCAGATCAAAGCCATTTATAAGATTGAAAATGAAGAACTTACAATCTGTTATAACCTCGCAGGAGATATCTTCCCGAAGACTTTTTCAACGGAAGGAAATTCGATGTTCTTCATGGCTACTTTCAAAAGAGCTGAATGAAGCTTAAATTAGTCTCAAACTTAGATACCAATGAACAACACAATTACCAGCGCAGACAGAGTAAAACTCCCTTTTCAGTTCGATGTAGAAAAAATGATAGCTGAAGTGAACCAGCTTCGGATGAATAATTTCATTTACTACAACGTAATTCCCTTAAGATCTCCCGCCCATATGGTAGACCCCAGTTTACCTGTACCGCCTCCAACTGAGGACTATGCGGATGGCTCATGGACGGATTGGCTGGACACTAACGACTTAAAGGCTTCTCCTTACCTGAATGAGGTAATCAATACTTTTAAGGAACACACCAAAGTCACTCTTGTGCGCATTCTGCGTCTGGCAGCAGGCAATATTGTTAAAGAGCATTGCGACCCTACCTTGGGGCTGGAAATACCCAAATCGGTCATCAGGTTAACCATCCCAATTTTGAATGGAGATGGAGTGGTTTTCTATTTGAATGGAGAGCCCGTACCCATGCAGCCCGGTGAATGTTGGTATATGAGGCTGACTGACCCACATAGTGTAGTCAACGGTAGTTCAGAAGACAGGATTAACCTGACCATAGACATGATTCCCAATGATTGGGTGAAATCACATATCCTGCCTTAATTCTAATCTACTGAATGAATTGAAACAATTATTGCGGCTTCGGTGTATATCTTGAAGCACAGATTTTTCAATTGAAGATGCAACGTTTTTTAAGGGCTAAAACCAGCCCATACCTACTTCTTGCCTTTCTGCTCTGCTGTTCCTTAAGTGCCTTTGCCCAAAAGGTTGAGAGAGAATCCAGGATAAAACCAGATCAAGTGCCCACACAGTCCCTCACATACATTGAAGCGACTTCTCTGAATAAGGTAAACTGGTATAAAGAAACTGGCCTTGATTCAGTTTCTTTCGAAGCCAAATTTAAATTCAGTAAGAGATGGTTCAGTGTTGAGTTTTCAGAAGATGGTGATCTGGAAGATATTGAAATAGAAATAGCTCTTGATCAGCTTCAGCCCGGTGTTAAAGGAAGCATCATCAAACACCTGGAAAATGAATTCACAAAATTCAAAGTTCAGAAGATACAGATTCAGTATACCGAGACTCCGTTACAAGTGCTTTTGAACCATAATATTCCAAAGTTGGATTCGCCCCATGCCTTTGAAATTGTGGTAAAAGGCAAGAAATCTAAAGTGACCCTGCTTTGGGAGCTCGTCTTCGATTCCGAAGGCCAGTTCGTTTCAATCAATCAAATAGTTACCAGAACCAGCACCCATCTTGAATATTAGGCTGACTATAGTTGTATTGCTTGGGTTTGGCTGTTTTGGCCAATTGATGGGTCAAAACCGGTTTCAAACTGGCATTTTGCCTGCTATTAACTTCAATAAAGGCATTAATGAGCTCTATTCGCTCAACCTGAAAATTGAAAGCAGGGAACAGTTTTGGGCTGGTGCAGCAGGCAGTGATCAGCCCTTTGATCATGAACATTTGCTCACCGACTTTACGCTCATAGGCTCAAGAAAAGTCGGACTTTCAGAAAAAGTGAACTTCGGATATTTGTTTCGTTTGAGAGATGGTGAGGTAGTTCACAGAACTATTCAACAGTTTACCTTCATAAGCAGACTACGTGCTTTTAATCTCGGACACCGCCTGGTCACAGACCAGACCTTTGCCCCCGGAGAATCAACAGCATTCAGGTTACGTTACCGGCTTAGTGCCGAATTTCCACTCGATGGTGACAAAGCTGATCCAGGTGAGTTCTATGTAAAACTTAACAATGAGTTGCTACAAAGCTGGCAGCAAAGCAACAAACCCTTGCTGGAATATCGGTTCAGCCCCTTTCTCGGCTATTTTTTGGATCAGACCCACAAACTGGAGATAGGACTTGACTACAGAAACCAATCCATCCTACTTGAACCTACACGGCATAGTTACTGGCTGAGTATCAACTGGTTTTTCAGGCTTTAGAGAACTCTCATTCCTTACCTTTAACATTATAAATAAGTAACAAACTATTCCCTCTATCCTTTTTGCACGCGTTTAAAACCCCTACCTTTGCGGCCTGAAATACAAGCCTTATGATTGCAGTACAGAATGTATCGCTCGCCTTTGGAAAGAGAGTTTTATTCGATGAAGTCAATATTAAGTTCAGCGGGAACAATTGCTATGGTGTAATTGGAGCCAATGGAGCCGGTAAATCGACTTTTCTAAAAATCCTTTCAGGGGATATGGATCCAAATTCGGGTTCAGTTACCATTGAGCCGGGTAAGCGTATGGCTGTGCTCAAGCAGAACCACTTTGAGTTCGATGAAATTTCTGTACTGGATACCGTAATGATGGGCCATACTGTGCTTTGGAAAATCATGAAAGAGAAAGACGCCATCTACATGAAGCCCGACTTTTCGGAAGAAGATGGTATCAAAGCCTCTGAACTGGAAGCCCAGTTTGCTGAAATGGATGGCTGGAATGCCGAGTCTGATGCTGCTGCCCTATTGAGCGGTTTGGGTATTACAGAAGACCTCCACTATAGCCTGATGAAAGACCTGAATGGTAGCCAGAAAGTAAGAGTTCTCCTGGCTCAGGCCTTATTTGGTAACCCGGACATTCTGATCCTCGATGAGCCTACCAACGACCTTGACCTGAATACCATCGGATGGCTGGAAGATTTCCTCCTCGAATTCAAGAACACAGTGATTGTAGTATCTCACGACCGTCACTTTCTGGATACCATCTGCACCAATATCGTAGACATCGACTTTAGCCAGGTAAAACTATATACCGGTAACTATACTTTCTGGTATCAATCGAGCCAATTGGCGCTGGCACAGCGTTCTTCTGCCAACAAAAAGGCTGAAGAAAAGAAGAAAGAATTGCAGGAGTTTATTGCCCGATTCTCCGCCAATGCTTCTAAATCCAAGCAGGCCACCAGCAGGAGGAAATTGCTCGATAAAATCAATGTGGAAGACATTCAGCCTTCTACCAGAAGGTATCCGGCCATCATCTTCCAGCAGGGAAGACAGGCAGGAGATCAGATTCTCGAAATCAAAAGCCTTTCGAAATCCAACGATGAAAAAACGCTTTTTGGAGGATTGGATCTGTTTGTGAACAGAGGCGACAAAATCGCGGTGTTGAGCAAGGACAGCGTGGCTACTACCACCTTCTTTAAAATATTGATGGGTGAAGAGAAAGCCGACTCAGGTGAATTTAAATTCGGACAAACCATTACCACCGCCTATTTGCCCAACGACAACTCCAAATACTTCAACACCAACGAAAACCTGATCGACTGGC
>Ga0114899_1001982_pt1 | contig 11350 bp, 17 predicted proteins | sample MalvireepMed_215_FD_83497 | JGI IMG/M metagenome (GOLD analysis project Ga0114899, IMG submission 83497) | Marine viral communities from the Global Malaspina Expedition - Malaspina viral metaG DeepMed_215 | ecosystem: Environmental > Aquatic > Marine > Oceanic | place: Mediterranean Sea... | reverse complement strand
TCCGGTTTGCCTACATTGGCGTATGCTACACCCGGCATCAACGCGGGTTGTATATTAAATACCCGATAGTCCGGAGTGGGGCCACCATAAACATCATCCATTCCATACGCTTGTTGTCCCATGGGAATCACGGCTCCGGGATCACTGCCTTCTTTACGGGCTTTATTAAGTGCCCACAAAGCGGCCAAGGTCCCTAGTCCACCGCCGCCGAGTAAACCGCCACCGCCGTCTCCGCCGCCTAGTAAACTATTTAATAGCCCCATAATTCCGCCTTGTTTATTTCCTCCTGTGCCTCCTGAACCTAGGAAAAAATTACGTAACAAAGGTCCCCATTTACCTCCAAGAGGTCCTGTTTCTCCATTTCCATTTCCATTTCCTCCTGTTCCAAAAAGGCTTATTAGTTCATCGATAGATAAATCTCCACCAGAATCACCAAAGGCGTCATCATAACCTGCTCCAATTCCGTAAGGATCATCTGGATCACCGAAATCAAACAAATCACCTATTCCTCCTGCCCAATCTGCATCGGGATCATCAAAATCGAAATTCAAAAGGAATTCATTAAAGGCATTGTTATCATCATCACTGAAATCAAAGGCATCGCCATAGCCTTCCCCTATTCCCCAAGGATCATCTGAATAGTCCGAATTAAAATTAAATAGGTCATCAAGAGATAAATCCGTATAAGAATCATTGCCGAAATCAAAGGCATTACCATAGCCTTCCCCTATTCCATAGGTATCATCCCCAGCAGGCATTCCTCCACCAACTCCTGAATAATCTGTATTAAAAATGTCCCAAGGGTTAACAGTCCCTGTAGGCGGATCGAAGTATGATCCTATGTCATAGGTATCATCATCGTCCCCACCAAAATCAAAGGTATCTTTAAACCAATCTATAATTCCTGCCATAATCTTATTCTAGCTTCTTTTCAAGCTGTTGTCTCCATTATCGTTTTACTAAACTGCCACCAAAATACATACCGATTATTGCTGCTACTAAATTAGTATCCAAGGGCGTAATTACCAAACCAGTAAACTCTACCCATTTCATTGCTTCCTTCTCCGGTATAAATAAAAATCCCGGCTTAAACTCCGTATAGCCTACAGTAACAGCTAATTCTGGAAAAAAGATAACCGCTACTTTAGGTAAAACTACAATGGATAATACTGCGAGTATGGCTATTATTCTTCTTGTCCATTGAAAGCCTTCATTATTATACTCCCTTGCAGCTTTAAAAGCTTCAACCTGAAACTCCCCTCTAGCCAATAACATTTTCTGTTGAGCCTGTTTAGCTTTCAGGTTTTGAGAGAGCATACTCATAACTCCCGATATAAGTGTTGATCCCAACATAGTTATTAGCTCAAATGGAAAAGCCATTAAGTTATCTTATTTTTTACTGCTTCCACCGACATAGAGGCCAAACCAAGCTGCCCCTGCACCTACAATAACGGATACAAAAGCACTCTGAGCATTAGTAGGATCAGGTAAAGCCATGAACCAACTTGTTGTCATATAGAAAGCATATCCATATAAAGTAATTAATAGTCTTGGAAATACTCTCCACTTATCAAAGCCTTCTGCTGTGTTATACCACGTAGGCGCTTCTGGTTTTTCAGGTGCGTCGGCATCATCTGTATTAATAATAATTGTTTTATCTGCCATTAGGGCCTCCTTGAACTCTTTTTATAGTTAGACATTTTACCTTTTTTCCTAGCATTTTGACTTGCTTTTATAGCTCTTAGACGCCGTTCAGCAGCTTTTTTATTAGGAGAAACTCCTTTGGTATTGGCTATTTTCCAGCCTCCCTCTACTTTATTTATCGGCATTTTATACTCCTATAAACTAATCGAAACTGCGCCATTTGTGCTTATAGTTAAGCTACCTACGGAACCAGTCGCTTCCAAACCAACTTCCGTTCTGGTTGATATATCCTGCCATTCACTTCCTGTATATATCTGCAAGACACTTTTGTTGGTGTTCCATATTACATCCCCCGCATTAAATTTATTCTGATCTAATTGTGTGTCATTGTATTGGGGTGTTGCTGTCGTATCAAAGCGTCCTAAATTAATCTCCAGGATACGCACCATACGGTTGTATATACCTGAATGAACGAAAGGCTCATGTTCGCTAATGGCAATAGGTAAACGCGTTTCTAACAGTTTTCCCATTATCTGCGTCCATCGGGCTTAACATCCATACGCGTATCCCCCAAACGCCAACCCACGCCTAAACGCGTTGCTGATGTATTATCATCGTCGGATTCCACTCTAAAAGTCAGTTGTCGTGCGCGTATGCGCGCATCCAATTTCTGCGTAGTAGAAGTGACGGTTTGCGTCGTATCCGTGGTTAAACTATCCCCTGGAAAGTCCCTTGATTTCAATACGAAATTAATTGTTTGATCGGCTCCACCACTGCCTGTGAACTTAACATCAGGAATAACTTTACGGATAAACGTATAGTAATCCCCATCGGGCTGCATATCAAAGTCACTGGATTGAATATACACATTATCCATAGGAGAGCCATCAGCATCATTACCATTTTCATGGTTATACAGATACTGTGTGGAGCTTACTTCGCCGGTGGCCCTTGGGTAAGTTGATAAGCCTTCGTCCAGCCACGCATAACGCGCTAATTGACCAATCGTCCAAGTGCGTTCAGCGTAGTTATAAACCACATAACGATCTATTTCCGTACTGTCTCCAGAGACATAAAACCAACCTACTTCGTTAAATTGTTTATTTAAAAAGCCAAACGTTTTAAAAGATTGTTCTTCGTTAAAGTCACTAAATACATAGTAATGAACACTGCATGGGAGCGAAGAAACAGAACCAGCGTATCTGTAAAAACCTTTTCTATCCATCCAATACACACCATCGGGAGTATTAACCGCAGCTTTGGGTCCAATAAGACCTACTCCTTGATTAATTAAGTTAATGCCAAAGGTAAAAGGAGGACCGATGTAGGACATGGAGTACATGGAAATATCTGTCCACACCAGTATTTCTTCTCTGGAAGATATTCCCCCAATAATATCGGAACCCGATGAGATTCTTAATGACCCTGCTGTATTCGTTGCTATTGGCTCCCAATCGCCTGCATTTTCTTGGTCACTCCAACAAATAAACATCGGATCAACAGCACCTGTTCTGGCTGTGCCTCCTGCATTTAAAGGATCCGCACCAAGACAAATAACATGTCGGTCTTTTTCTGAGACTAATACTTGTAAAGCTTTAGTCGGAGCTAAAATAGCCCCCGATAGTGCAGTGAGCGCCACAGCTCTGGCACTGGTTCCTCCTGATTCATCCCAATAATAAATACCTTCTCCACGTACATTCATTATAAGATCTTCACCGAAGTTATCATGGGACCATAGACGTAATTGATTAGAAGCATCCAAGGTGCCTACACTACCAAAACCACCTGCTCCCCATGTACTGATACCCCAACCTGTGCCTTCTACATAAACGTCTAAGCCAACATTAATTTGATAGGTTCCAACAACACTACCACCACCGTTGCCACTATCACTGCTATTAGCAGTAACAGTATCTCCATCGGTATCTTTAGCCTCTACTGTGTAGCTATTTGCATTAACAATCGTCGCAATTTGATATTCTTGATTGAGTACATCGGCGGTAATAAGACCGCCTAAAGTAGCCGCACCACTAAAGGTAACAAAGTCATTTTGTACTGCTCCATGAGCAGTATCAGCTACAGTAAGGGTGGCATCTCCATTACTCGCAGAGAAAGTAACATCCCCTGCCGATGTGGTAGCTCTAATAGGAGTTATATCATGGAAAGAGGTACCAAGTTCTACGTAATATTTATAGGTGGTTCCCAGTCCAAGATAACGCGTCCCAGCGAGATCTACCCAACCGTGTAAGGCACGACCAATACCTAAATAAGAATTAGAGGTCTGCTTCTGCCAACCGCCAATTTTTTCTGGTTTTCCTTTGCGAAAACGTACTAGATTAGCGTCATACCAACCACCTTCATTACTGTAGTCGGTTCCTTCGCGATCTATTCCGGGCTTGAATATATATTTGGCGTAGGGCATTTGCTCATTATTTCTTAAAGTTTAACGCCAAAAAGTTTATTGCCTTGTTTATTTTCCCAACAAAAGCATCATCTTTTGTATTCTTTGTGTGAGGAGAAACTGCTGCAACTATTGAGGCCACTGCAATTATCCATACGATTATATTTATTATTGTCCAAATCATTTTAAAACACCTGTCCTGATAAAATTGTTGCCATGCCTACTACTAGGGAAAGCAACGTAGTTATTATTAATACTTCCAATCTTTTAATGCGATAGATAGTTTCTCGCCATCTTTCAGCGCAAACTGCTTCGTGTTTGTCCAAATCTGCTGACACTTCTATCGTTGTCTTTTTAACCATTATTACCTCATTGTACTCCATATTCAACCCATGAAGCCACTGCATATTTTTCACCCGATAAGGGGGGATTACCTCTATGGGTATGGGTATAAGCAGAAGGAAATAAAACTAACCTATTCTTTTTAGCTTTTATTCTACGACTATGATAAAGAAATTCAGTCTCCCCTCCTTCTTCCACATCATTTAGATAAAAAAGTATGGCTAAAACACGGCTTCTAGAAGCCATTCCTGATTGTTCACAATGCCATACATGATACCCTTGTCCTACTTCACTCTTCTGTACCTTAATATCATAAATAGTGTGATAATCGTGATCTTGTAACTGAGAATATTTTTCGGCATAAATAGGGTAAATCTTTGAAAAGAAGGTTTTTATAAAGGGTTGGTTAGGTAAATTACAACCAACTTCCCCACCACTTATAATAATCCCTGCATTGGTATTGGCAGAAGTATCATCTTTTCTATGTTTCGGTGCATCTCCAAAACTTTGTCTGGTATAAGTTAATCCTTGTTTATCTAGTTCTTCGTAATACTTTAAAAATCCTTTAACAACACTAGGATCAAAGTAATTATCAAAAACCCCTATAAAATCATTTTTTATTTCGTACTCAGGTTTCAACTTTTATCCCCTTAAACTCAGAAGGTAATCCCAAAAAAGGTCTAGTATCGTACTTATTCTCATCAGCTTCTTTCGCAGAGGCATCATTGTAATGAAAGAAAACTTGACCGCAGTTCTCTCCTTCAAAAGCCTCTCGCCAATGTTCTAAGTCACAGCCACGATACATTACTAAATCTCCAGGCTCCATTAAAATAGCCTTACCACTTTTTCCTATGCCTCCCGTTGGATCTATAAATAATTCCCAAGGATCACCACCTAAATTCATCGTAGCTGATACTTCACAACTATATCTGTCAGTATGCCTATGTAGCACATCCCCCTTTTTATATATACGAGCATAACTATAAGTAGGATAAAGCTTTAGTTCACTTTCTGCTTCTACGCGAGGCTGTAGTTTTTCTAACAAAGTCTCCATCGCCACATCCCCATAATGACTGTATGTATCAGGGACTTGTTCATCATTCCACCTTCCCCAATCCTGATTGTATTGAGAAATATAACGAGTATCATAAAAAATTCTTGCTACTTGCCTTTTTTTAAGAAAATAATCATAACAAAATTTAGCCAACTCTTCCGATACGGCTCTTTTAATTATTGAATACTTAGCTTCTTTAAACATACGGCTGTCCTAAACTCCAACATACTAAAGAATGCCTTATTCCTTTGGTAACTGGTTTTACTCTATGCCAGATGAATGAAGGAAAAACTATTATACTCCCCTTCGGTCTTACTTCTTCACAAATACGAGGCTGACTGCCTATATCTGTATCTCTAAAATCAAATTCTAAATCCCCACCTTCGTATTCATCAGGGTCAGTTAAACTTAAAGTCATAGACAACTTTCTTATTTTGCCATGTGAATTCAAATTTTCTTCTACATCATAAGGTTTAGCATTACTATCTGAATGCCAATCATAAAACTGTCCTTTTTTATATTCGGTAAACTGACACGCTTCTGACCAATCCCATTGATGATTCCATCCAGCATTAACATTACCATCAGCTATAAATGGATGTATTTCTTTGTAAATCCATTTATCCGACATCCAAACGATGTCTGACTTTCTTTTCTTTTTAATATTTTTTAACTCTTCTTTAGAAGGAGGCTCTGTGCGTTGATGACCTGTAAGAGCCATTTCTTTTTCTGATTCCTTGCCGTATCGAACTATATCATCACAAATACGCTCTGGAACAGCTTTGGTAAAATACCAATAATAATATTCTAGATTCATCAGAACCTATCGCCAATTGCCTTCTACCTTCTGTTTAAATGCTTGTTGTGTGTCCCAAACACCGCCCGCAGACCAAGTTGCATTGGGTTCGCTAACAATAACTATTCCTGAACCAGCTGCAGAACCAGCTCCGGGTACTGAAGGCATAGCTGGGGGGCTTTGTGCCAATGTAGCACCGCCACCGCCACCTCCAGTATTTGCTATTCCAGCATCACCACCTGAGTTTGAAGCATCACCAGCTCCACCTTTTTCATTTATTAGACGCTTACCACCACCCATAGTGTGACCACCAGGAGCGCCATAACGATACTGTGCAGCTTCTGGCCAGAGTTTCCAGCTAAAACGATAGCCACCTCCGCCTCCACCTGCGTAATAGACAGGGGAACCAGAAACATTAGATTCAGCACCTAATCCGCCTTGACCAGCTACAGCTTGGGAATCAGCAGGTCCGGGTGTTTCATTTCCACCATTACCACCAGCTCCGCCACCACCTCCGCCAGCATAATAGCTAGAACCATTATATCTGCCTTGACCTCCGTTGTTTCCTTCGGGTGGATCATAATCCCCTTCATTTCCGGGGTTTACTGTTGTTCCTGTAGGTGTATTACCACCACTACCACCACTAGAACCTCCGGGTTGACCTTCACTAGAACCTCCAACTGCCAAACCTCCGCCACCACCGCCACCTGTAGAGCTAATGGGCGTAGCAGAACCAAAAACACTGTCACTTCCTTTTGCTCCTATAGTATTTTCAGGTCCTCCAGCACCGCCAGCACCAATCGTTACAGGCACTGAAGAAGCTGGTAAAGGATGTGGGTCTATTTCTCTATACCCACCTCCGCCACCGCCTCCGTGACTAGAACCACCACCACCAGCAACGACTAATAATTTACAATCGGGTGTAACCCCCGCAGTTGCGTCTGCCGTGAAATTAGTGCTTGAAGTTATAGACGTGACCTTATCAGTTAAGGAAGCACTTTGTTTTGAACCAATTAATCTACTCATTTTAGCTTATCCAATTATCGTTAACTTTACTTTCATAAAGAAAATTAATATCCCATACCCCTGAAGCAACCATAGTACCTTTAGGCTCATTAACAATAACAATACCTGAACCACCTGCTGCTGAACTTGGACCGGGAAAACCAGCACCGGGAGAATTTTGTGGACCACCGCCTCCACCGCCTCCGCCTGTGTTAGCTGAACCAGCCGTAGCTGCACCTGCACTCGCACCAGCACCACCGCCACCAGAACCACCAGCAAAAGCACCAGGAGCTGGAGCGCCAACTTGACCGCCTCCGCCTCCGCCTCCGCCATACGTTACATCTGAACCTGAAGCGTTTGAAGGTCTACCAGTACCTCCAGTACCCCGAACTGGAACCAAATTACCATCGTTATAACCAAACACACCAGCTGCACCAGCACCACCACCGCCACCACATATTTCGTTTGAACCGGGGAGATCATCTCCACAATTACCTAAAAAACCTTGTGGGGGAGATACAGGAGGAGTATTACCAGCCCCTCCAGAATTATTGTCTTGTGGATAACTTGAACCACCACCAGAACCACCATCACCTCCATCGGCACCCTTAGCCCCATAACCACCGCCTTCTGAAGTAACTGGATTACTAGTTGTGGCAAAAACTGAATCTGAACCTTGATTACCTATTTGTGGTGAACTCGGACTGGTCTTAGCTGCTCCGCCAGCACCTACAGTAACAGGGAGAGGAGAAGCTGGAACAGGTTGGGTAGAAGGTTCTCTATAACCACCAGCTCCACCGCCTCCACTTCTTTCATAGGCACTTCCACCACCACCAGCAACGACTAAAACACTTACATTAGTGGTTGTGCTAAGAGGAGCTGCGGTAAAAGTACCGCTTGAATTAAAAGTGGTTCTTTTGCTACTGGACTGAACAAATAGGTCGTTATCAGGACCGATTATACCACCATTACTTGCCCACCCCATTAGACTTCATCCCACGCAGAAGTACCTGTATTCCACTCATAATCTTTATCATCTTCAGTCGCTAACCATTTTTGGTTGGTTTCATCCCATCTAATCAATGCTTCTTCTCCTCCTATTTGTGTTACAGAAGGATAGGTAACTGGAGCTTGCCAATCAAAACTGCCGTTTAAAGTCCATGAAGCATAGGGTTTTGGTTCAATGAATACATTATTAGTTGCATCATAACTATAACCCATACCAGCATATTGCTTTCTAAAATTATTATTGTACGAGGTTTGTTTCCAAGCAGTACCGCCTGATGTGTGAGGAACTATAGTTCCAACAAATGTTTCTGCATCGGCAGATAAATCTCCACCGTTAGCGTCTACCTCATCATTTGATATTACAACAATTTGTAATACAACATTACTAGAATTTAATTCTGCAAAGTGAGCCATAATTATTTCTCCTATGCGTCATTAAGTATTTCGTATGAAATAAAGTAATTTAAGTCACTGTTAGCACTTGCTCCGCCTTCGATTAAATCACCCTCTTCCAAATACAAACCCCAGTTCTTATCAACAAGAACTAGCGTTGCGTCTGCTGGAACAGCAATCGTGGAAGCAAAATGTACAACAGAACCACCACTCTTAATTACACCCATTGTCACTGTAGCTGAGTTAGTGCCATCAATATTAGCAATAACTACGCTATTAATTTTAACAAGTGTCTCAGAAGCAGCAGTTACTAAATCGGTAGTAGTTGTCGTGGTTAATGCACCACAAACACTTTCACCTGTAATTGTTGCAACATTTACTAGATTGGGATTTGCCATCTTTTTCTCCTAAATTTATCCAAATACCATCGCCATAGCGATAGCTTTACCTACTGTGGTTCCTGCATCAAGTTGGGTCTGTATGTTTGATGTCACACCATCAGAATAATTCAATTCTGCTGCTGTCGCCGTAACATTTGTACCACCTATGTCTAAGGTGGTCATCGAAACTTCTCCAGCAACCGTTAAAACACCACTAGCTACAGTCATTAAATCCGTGTCGGACGTATGACCAATAGTGGCACCATTAATATTTACATCATCAATTACCGCTTGAGTAACCGCAGAATTAGTTCCTAAAGTAACTCCATCTACAGCACCGCCATTAATATCTACAGCAGCCATAGTAGTAGTACCCGTTAAATCTAAATCAACTAACGCATCCGTAACTACTGCGCCACTACCGCCTCCGTCTAAATAAACCATTTTTACCGCACCGTTAGCAATATTAACCGTAGCACCTGAACCTTGTTTAATGGTTATAATTTGTGACCCTGTAGTAGCGTTTTCTATTATATATAGTTTAGAAACTGTATTAGGTGCTATGGTAAGTACACGGGTTGTGCTTAACGTAGCACTTCCTGTTACTTTAACGTATAAAGCTCTAAACGGATCAGTTGACCCATCCGCTATAGTAGCTGTTTTATTAGCATCACTGTCAAAAACAGCTTCTGTGCCATAACTAAAGGCCTCTCCTATAAGTTCTAAATTAGTATTTGTGGATGTTCCCCACGTTCCAGACTCAGCACCTGTGGCTATTTCTTTAAGTCTTAAATCATTTACATAAGTTGCCATTTATTTATCTCCAATTTCATTATATATGAATTCATTAAAATATTAAGCAGCAATTTCGGTCCAATTAGGATCTTGGCTATCATCTATAAGTCCCCAAACAGTTAACAGGGTTATTTCACCCGTTCCATATTGCCCTGTTAGAGTTATGTTGGCATCTAAATTAAATCCAAATGTACCATTAACAACTCCTGTTGCGGGTATATCTCCAACTATCTGAAACGTATTAGCTGTTACTGTACTTACACTACCAACTGCACCTGTTCCAACTGTTGTAGTTAATGCTTGATTACAGTCTCCAGTAACGGTTTCATCACCTTGCGCAGTTGTACCAGCTTGTCCTGTAACTCCCTGTAATGCTGCTCCTGTAGTGGCTAATGTACCTACCGCTCCTGTTCCAGCTACCCCGGTTTCAGGGACGTTCGCTGTTCCAGTTACACTAGAAATAGAAGTTACCGCTCCAACACCACCTAAACCTGTCTCAGTTATATTAGCAGCACCTGTAGCTACAACACTTCCTACAGCTGACGTTCCCGCTAATCCACTAAGGGATACGGAAATAGGGATAGACACAACAATTGTGCCAACTGCTCCTGTACCAGCCAATCCTGTTATTTCAACAGGTATAGGCTCGCCCCAGGTCAGTTGACCCCAAGTGCCCCTGCCCCAGCCAGTTATATTAGCCATTGGCTAACTTTACGCTATTCTAATAACAGCGTTACTTGCATCAGCAGTGGGAAATGTGATGGTAAAGCTTCCAGCCGTAGAGGTTTTATCTCCCCCAAAATCAAAAACCGCAACCGCAGGATCTCCTGAAGCCGTGTCGTTGAAAATCATACATCCTCTTGCCGTTACAGTAGCTGTACCAAAAGTTAAATCAGCAAAATCCGTGAACGCAGTTGTTCCAGATGTAGTAGGAGCTACTTTAGTTAAAGTCCCTCCTTTTGCTGTGTAATTGGTACCTGTCGCTTCTTGGTTCGTACTATAAGCTGTAGTGGAAGCACTCATAGTAGCTGAACTGGTATATAAAGCTAACTTAAACGTATTACCGTTGGTTGCAAAATTATGTGTAGCTGTCATCAATTGGCTTTTAAAGCTAGTACACATCGCTTGTGTTATCGCCATTATAGTCTCCTAATAATAGTAGCTAGGTCCTTATGACCTTGTTTCTCTAATAAATTGCATATCGTACAAATGTGGTTATTAACCGCTTGTTGCATATAATACGCAATCACCTTTTTGCATACTTTTTCAAAAGCATGTGCTTGATCCCTAATGGGCGCAGGGGCTTCATCACTGACAGAGACTATTTTCTTTGTGGCCATATCCGCCACTTCCTCTATCGTGTGCCCTCTGTTATTCGTTGTGGTAACACCGAGATTTCCAATTTTTGAATCTGATTCAAATGAAAACATCAGTATTTTTCAGGCTCCACAATTCCTTCTTGTACTTGTCCGTCGTGCCTTCCCACTAATCCTATAGGAATAGCTTGTTGCTTTTCAACTTCTGACCACCTA
>Ga0114899_1001981_pt1 | contig 11359 bp, 10 predicted proteins | sample MalvireepMed_215_FD_83497 | JGI IMG/M metagenome (GOLD analysis project Ga0114899, IMG submission 83497) | Marine viral communities from the Global Malaspina Expedition - Malaspina viral metaG DeepMed_215 | ecosystem: Environmental > Aquatic > Marine > Oceanic | place: Mediterranean Sea... | reverse complement strand
CTTCCACGCATAGGCCCGGGGCCTCCGGGCATCCCACCGTTTGCCATAATTCGCTGAACATCCTCTGGACTCAGCGTTGCTGCAATTCTCTCGATCATAGGCATCGCCATTTTAAGAGCCGCCAGCATCGTCGGGTCCGGGCCTCCTCCAGGCCCTCCAGGGCCTAGTGGCCTACCCGGTGGTGGCCCAGGTGGACCAGGTGGTCGCACATTCGGTGGCATCATAACCATAGCTAAACTCCTTTATACTGCCTGTCTTGAACGCAGCTTTGCCTTCTGTTTATCAGAAAGCTTTGGAGGGATAAAACCAGCCATAGCTAGTATCCTCCCTTTTTCTTCTTTGTTATCTTCTTACCGGAACTTTTTGAATAGCGCTTGGCAGCAGCCTTTCCTGCTGCGGTGTACGGAAACTTCTTCTTCCCTACCTTCGGCATGGTTACTTTACTCCTTTCTCGGACTTGCCGTTCTTAGACTGATCGAGTTCTTCCCTGAGTCGATTTACCTGCTCCATTGACTCAGTAACCATCCGCTGTAATGCCTGGTTCTGGACCTGAAGCGCGAACAGTGCGTTCCGCCGCATGACTTCCTGAACATCTTCTGTCTTAATGTCTATCGGTAATTCCATTTCCTCTTCCTAAAAGTAGATTTTCCTGGTCGTGTTTGCCCTTCTTCGCTTCATGTTCATATTGAACTCGTTCAATGCACGACCAATTTCCTTGCGCTCCTCAAGAGTGGGGGGCCGCTTATTATACTTCTCCCGCACTTCCTGCATAAACCTTTCGGCACAATTCCCCATCATCTCTTCAAGGTGCGCCTTACTGGTTGTACCATCGGCAAGAATCTGCACCCTCGTCTTATGCTCAACACCGAACTTATCCTTAGCCTTGAGCATAAAGCGGTGTGTAACAATCTCCCCGCCTGTTTCCATATTCCTGCCAGCGAGGGCTGTCCCTGTGTAGAGAGCCCCCGCTGGAGTCCATAATTCCTGGGTCATATCTCACCTTTTACTACGGGGCTATCGTCAAGTAAACAAACGCATAATCCGTGGCAGCAGATGCAATCAATAGCTGCACCCCAATTACTTGTTCGTTCTCGCCAGACCCATCAAAGTCCATGTCTTCAAAGCCTCCAGCGGTAGAGGCTCCACCTACCCTAATGTGCTGACCAACAACGCCAGCAGCATTAGCTAAGACCGCTGCCTCTCCCCAAGTCTGCACCCAACCATAGTAGTCGGTTGTCAACAAACGAGGCGCAACTCCAACCGCCATGTTTGTTACGGTGGTGGGAGATATGATGACATTGCTGTATGTATTAACAGCAAGACCAGCTAGGTGTGTGCCGTTTGTTAGAGCGGTAACAGTGCCATCTTCTTCATCAAGTGTGAGTACGCAAGTTCCTCCTGAGTCTCCTGCTGCGTTGGACTTGATTTTGTACACATGCCCCTCACCAGTTCCACCATCGTTGATGTAAAGAAACCCATCTTTGTACTGGTTTTTTGTAGACGCTGTTCCGCCAAGAGTGACTGTTACTGAGGTTACCCCTGACGCGGCTGTGGTAATTGCTAAGTCCATATCATGGTTAGCAACTCCTGCTGCCGCCTGTACTATCGCACCAGCAGCAATATCAGCAGCACCTACCTCGACATACCTAAATGCCCGACCATCATCGAACACCATGCGGGTGCCGAGTTTGTGCTTTTGCTCAGAGGTCTGAACCTTTTCCCAACCATATTTACCAAAGATCGAATTTGGGAATGCCATGGCAAACTCCTTTTTCTACAGGGTCAAGCCCTGCGACCGCCGTTGTTAAATTTTTGCGCTAGGCACGGCAATCGTTACACCTAACTTTGCTTAAAGTGAGGACCGAATCGCTTCGATCCCCGCCTCAATGGGGGTCCATTGGATACAGGTGGCGGCCCTGCCACCTCTGCATGAGCCACCACCGCATCCTTGGTTCCCCTTCTCCCTAGGCACCATCTACAAGTACACGCCTCGCTTGGAGGCCATTGTAGCAAGCCTATTCTGGCTTTTTTGCTTACATAGTCTGGATTCCCTGGGACCCCACTGACTGGTGTCCCTACTGATTTCACACCGTTATCACGATGCCAGTAAAGCGTGGTCTTTATAGGCCACTCGTCAATGTATTTCCAAGAATATCCCTGACCAACCAATTCCTGACGGAGATCAGTACGTTCCTTAGTAGTCATTGACATACGTTATCTCCTTACGACGTTGTAGGTGTAGAGGCATCAAGTGTCAAAGCAACACCCTTGCTGTCGTCTAGTTCAAAAACTCCGTAGTCAGCCGTAATAACGACTTCTGTTGCACGGAGCGATGCGTCACGCTGTCGCTCAGTCCGGGTATCAACGGACTTCACAACGGCAAGCGCACTTTTGTCAGCACACACGCCGATTGCATCATCGGAGCTGTCAATGCTGATGTTTCCATCCTCAAAGATCGGAACACCGTTGATTGGTCGGAGCCCGCTGAAGAAATTGCCCAGCAAATCTTCTGACCACCCGTGTGGTACTGGGTAGGTAGCAGATGCTGTAACAGCAGTGTTAGCAACATCCCACACCGCAAATGGATGCTGAACAATGTAAACCTGAGTTCCGAACTTATTGCCCTTGGCATAAGCAACGGTCGCAGAAACATTTGCCAAGCTCATAGAACGGCCTGCTGAACCGATGTCGGTGCCGAAACCGCTATAGAGAGCCAAGACATCCTTGTCCTTCTTCCTCGCCATACCATCACCAAGCTGTCGCCCGATGATCGAGAAGACATTCTCTGCACTCTGCCGTGCGAGTTTGTCAGTGATGATGATCTTTGCCCCAACCTCTGCTGCGGTCAGATCAACAGTCGTCATCCCGATTTCTTCCTCGTCGATAATGTCCTGCCCGTCAACGAGATCGGACATCTCCATCTGTCCTACCTTTGGAACCGTAACCTGCTTTGAACCCTTGGGCAATGTGAATTGCTCAATAAGGTTCATTGCCGGAGCGTTATGCTCCTCTGTGTATCGCGCCGTCGCGATAATGATCCGCTGTGCATTCTCTAAACTACCAGTAGTAGCTGCCTGTGGCATTGAAATCCTCCTTGTCTAGTTCCCAAATGTCAATTTTCTTACTGCTCGTACCGCAGCTTCCGACCTGTCCCCCGCAAGATAGGCATCATAGAGCCTGGCCTGGTTCGTAGTGGCCTCCGCCGATCCCTGACTATTGTCGAAAGTCTGCGGAGGAACTCTACCTTGTTTTAATTGGGCAATTTCTGCCCGCATCGCCCGGTCATTCTTCATACGCACGGCTTCTTTTTCCATCTCTGCCGGGCTATTTGTCTTTTGAAGCGCCGCAAGATCCTCAAGAACTTGCTTACTCGCCAGGCCATGTTTCTTCAGAAAATGAACAGCAGCCATGTTGCGTCCCTGGATATACCCAACCATATTCGCAGCAGCTTCATCCTGCTTACGGAACTTCTGTTCCTGCTGGACGTATCGTCGGGCCTGATCCTTGGCCTGCTCAGGCATATACCCGGCTTCTTCAAGCTGTTTCTGATAGGTTCTTGCTGCTTGCCCAACATTGTTCCGCCAGGTATGCTCCCGTTCCATGATCCTGCGCTGTTGCAACTCTGCAAGAGCGGCTTGGTTAGCCTGCGGAGCAGCCTGCGGTGCCGACTCAACCGGAGCAGCACTCACGGCATTTTCTGGAGAACCACCACCTTCCCGGGCTACTGGCTGTTCGCCAGCTTCCTCTGAAGGGCCACCTTCAACGGTCTCTGCCTCTGCGACAGGAGCGTCTTCTTCTGGCACTTCAGGTTCTACAATTTGTATAGTTTCGTCTATTGCTTCAGGATTCGTAGATGTCACCATACCCTTTTACTCCTTTTCCTTTGTATTCATTAGCCTATTATATACCACATACTGTACAATCCCGCTACCTATTTGCTTTAAGAGCATCCCTGTGAAGACGCCCATACGGTTGTTGCATAATTGTATTCCACTCTCCACTATCTTTAAGCTCATCACGAATGTCTTCATCAATTAAGAATTCATAACTAGCTAACTGCATAGCTAAAAACCATTCAAGTGGTGCTGCATCCATCCATTCTATTTTAATAGACCCTAAGACTCCGGTTTCTGCCAGCCGCTCTTTACGAAGAACATCATCAATTTCTTTGTAGACATCACTGGCTCGCATCTCTTCGCGTCTTCGGCTATTCAAGGCATCCATGTAAGCGTCTACCTGCGATTTTGTCGCACCAGCTTTATTAGCAATATCCTGGCGGACCTCATCAAGTTTCTCAATATCCCAATAGGACAGGCCATAGACCTTCACTGCCCCTGCGTACCGCCCTGCATCTACCATTGTTTGTATTGGTTCAGGATATTCGGCTTCGATAACTCGGATATTCGCTAAAACCATCTCCACTTCCTGGTCATCCTTCAAGCTAGCCCAGAACTCACTAGTGAGTCTCTCGAATTCGTCCCAATCTATGGTGCCATCCTTCTTAGTCGCATTAGGAATGATATTGTAATACCGCCATAGCAGATGCTCTTTCGTACCTAGATCTGGCTCTTCACGTTCCTCATCTCTATCATAGAGGGTTTCATACACACCACCAACAATCCGCCCTTTTTTAGGCCTATATTGGGTACCATACTTAGCCCCGCGATGAGCTGTTGCCGCTCTCTGAAACTCCACCTTTGCCGAAATTGGACTGAAATCTTTATGATAAGGCTCCTGAGATAAATGCGTATCTGAAGCTTTCTGTATAGCCTCCAAGAATGTAGCATCTATATCATCAATCTCTTTGTAGAGGCGTCCCTTGGGCCCTCGATATGCCCGTTCCCCAAGTTCTCTTACCACCAATTTATCGACAATAGGCTTGACGTTATTATCCAAGTCATCGTAGTTCTTGCCAAATTGCGCTTGGGCAATCCCTTCCACTAATTGGGTCCTGCTTAATGGGTAGGCTCGTCCACCAGCAAACTCTACGGCACCTCTTACAAACCGCTCTACCAGTGTTCCGCCCTCAAGAAGAACAGCCTGAGTCCATATGGGCATGAGGTCAGGCAAGATGACCTCCGTTCCTAGTTTACTAAAGTTTTCCCCAACACTCTCGTCATCCCATCCGTCAAAGAAGCCCGTAGGATCTCCTATATAAGTATATCCACTGAAAACATCCCAAGCATCCGACAGGACCGGCGCAAGATTACCACGGGCGAATCTCGTCGCCGGATTATCCATACCCTGCTCCAAGAGGCTCCTAGGGTCTGTAACGCTTTCGGCAGCGAGCTTGATTAAACTCCGCACCTTGGTTCCTGGCCCTACGTTAGAATTCCCAACCTTCCATGTGAAAAACGTCGGACTGGTAGGGTTAATGTGCGCCACTACCGCGCTTACCATACCTTCCTGCGTCGGCTCGTCAGTCTCACGAAGGTATTCCGCAATCGAGAATGCTGCTCCTATAAGTGTGAGTCCCGTAAGAGATTTCCCAAGGGCCCAACGGGCCTCATTGCCTCGTATCCCTCCATCAGCAACGGTATCCCACAGTAAAGCCGCAATCGACCTATTATATCTTGGGGCAAGGAGAAGGTTAGACTCAATAGCTCTCCATCTCGCGGACTGCCCCAGCCTCACAGTGCTTGCTAGGCCACGGATCTCGTTGATAAAAGCGTCTATATCGGCATACTCTGCGGCTGTCTTAGGCTTGAGGGCAGCATCCATACTCTTTGCTAGCTGAATACCGGCATCGTCCATCGCCGCATTGAATGCACGAGCGAATGGATCAAAAGCCTTGGCGACAAGCCTCCAGGGGGCCAATTTAGGCCCTTTCATAAGAAGCCCGCCCCTCTGTACCGCCTCGGTATACTCAGTGCCGCTTTGTGATGTGAGGAGGGCACGATGCCGAGCCCACAGTTCGGAGTTATTAGCTATCAGGCGGGCATGATATCTGGTGTTAAAAAGCGTTCTAGCAAAACCTTCAATTCCTTTCCCCCACGCCTTTAGGCCGCCTCTTGCGCCCGTCATATACAGTAGCTGGATAAGGAATGGGCTTGCGTCTGCGTTCAACTGCATAAACCTGCCGACAGCATTAACCTTCGCCACCCCAGACAACAGCTTATCAATCTCACCTATCATGGGAACTAATTCTTGGCGGAGCAATGCCACAGTCTCATCAGCCTTCGGCCCTTTGAATACTACCCCACTCAAATCAGGAATCATCCTCCCCAAAGCAGCCGACACCTCCCCTTTCCGTGGCCTGAGCCCTTTCCCAAGCACACGAATAGTAGGAGAGTTCTCAAGTAGCCATGCAGCAAATTTCTTTTCCGCTACACGGTTATAAGCAGATTGAACATTCATACTCAGGGCTTCATCTTCAGGAATGTATTCAAAGCCCAGATCAATGCCCTCTTTTTGGGTTCTAAAGAATCGTTTCTTCTCTTGTGCCAGCTTTCTGCCCTTGATTGTTTGTTTGCCTACATAGCGCCAATCTACGAGATTCCCGCTACTATCAAATTGACCCATAAGACGACGGCCAGCATAATGTCCACCCTGTTCAAAGGTCAGTTCCTTTATTGCAATGCCATTAGCTCTAAGGAACACCAGTTTCGCTTCTTCAATGTCCTGAGCGGCCCGTATCCATTTCTTCTGTGGATCGGTAAGCCTTTGCGAAATATATGGCTGCTCCCAGTTCGTTCTTACATCATTTGGGGCAAGTCCCTTCAGGTTCCCCTCGGCGAATAATCCTTGGCTGTCCAACTTCCCAAATGCCCGTTCCTGCGTACCTAATGTCCGCAAGGCAGCCATAGACTGACTTGCCTTCTGTCCCGCCTCAAATTTAAGAATAGCTAGGCCGGTTAGGCCCCGTCCTTCCACAGTATTCCTCACCGCAGACGGGTTAAACCGTTTTTGGATATTTTTTATCAGCGGCCAGTTGGCAATTCTGCGTCCAAGATTGACGCGCGTAGCGATGTCTATCGCCTCACCTATGTCCTGCAACTGAGGCAACCCCGGGGGTATTACTTTAGGCGCACCAGGAACTGCGGGAACGAGGGCTGTGGTGGGGGTGGGGACATCTGGCGCACCAAGCATTCGCGGGGCTTCTTCGGCACCCTCTACCCCTGGCCGCCGGAAACGACTAATAAGTGGCCGTGCCACCGGGGCCGCCGCCCAACCTACTCCTTTTGCGATACCACGCCCTATCGCCTCTTCTAACTCCCATGGAACCTGGAGCAGCCCTCCTGTGCCACGTGCCCCTGCCTCAATACCACGCTCTATAGATGGCGCAGCACGGGGGGCTACTTTGGTAATGGGATCAGCCAATGTTCGTGCCAGCGGTGTTGCAGCCTTCACCAATCCTGCCCCAGCTCTAGCGGCAAGATACGGAGCCAATGCACCCGCAATCATCTCTGAGGCAAACCAATGACCCCATCCTGCCTCTGCTGCATCCTGGGCATCCTCAATGGCTCTCTCCACTCGAGTCCCTATATCGCCTTCTTCGGTAAGCCCTCCCCAGAAAGCCTTAGCTGCTGCGGGATATTTCTCTATTCGCGGGCCCTCAAATGTACGAGGTTCTCCCATAGGCGCTGGCTTCATCAAATATGGTGGATACGCTGGTAGAATAGGCGATGCAGCGAGACCAAGCAATTGCCACCCTAACTCCGCTCCACGCAGAAGAGGAGTTAGGATAGGTCTAGGATCAACACCACCGAGTATGGCTCTCCCATATGGCCCTTGGGCACCTTGTTCCCAGGCCTCCAACCCCTTACCAATAACCCCTAGCACCGGGGCCACCTTGGGCATAGCCTTCTCAGCCCAAGGACTCACCCAGCCTGTAATGTCCTCCCACCATTCAGGGGCCTCTGGTCCCGTGCGCCCAGAAGGTATAGGGACAAGTTCAGCAGGTTCAGGCCGCTTCAGCTTATTAAGCCGTTCCCTATCTATATCACCCATTAGTAGTTAAACAAGAACCTCGTTCTAGGATTTGCTGACATGCCGGTTACGCCTCGTGCCGTTTGTGGTAGACGCCCATAGCGGGCTGTCCACGGGTTTGTCTCAAGGAACTCCTGGAATGATGCGGGTTCCTGCCCTGTGCGCAATGCCGTTCCAATGTTCCCTAGATAGTCACTGAAGACATCCTGGTACGACTGCTGGTAGTACCGGCCTCGGCGTGGGCTCCGCCCGGCAAACCCCAGGCCAGCCGGGGAACTGTAGTACGCCGCCTGCGGCATCTGCGGCAGTAGGAGACTACCCCAGTCACCACCAGCTAACCAGTCTTCGAGTGCATTATTTCCGTTTGCCATACTGCCCTCCCTTTAGCCTGGAAGAAACCCGCCTACGGTAGGTGTGTCTTCTGTCCGTTGTAGATACCAGTCAAGGAAATTCGCCCCGGGGTCTCTCGCCATAAGCTGCCCTTCCAACTCACTCAGTGCGCTGGTAATGGCATCGCCCATAGGCCCACCATAGAGACCGCCGCCTCCACGCTGCAATGCCAAAAGGTTCGCAAGCTGTGCCTGGTTTTCCGCAGCAACACCTTCTGGGGCTGTCCCATAGGTCTGTCTGTACATAAGTATTTGCGCTGGCGACATTTCACCAAGTTCACCACCTTCATATCGTCCTGTCACTGGATTCCAGGTTGCCATCGCCTCTGTTATTGCAGGGCCTGCGTATTCACCTGTCAGAACATATTGTCCTGTATCTGGGTCCACATCTTCCAGAACATCAGGGCTGACATACTCAAAGAACTGCGCTCCGGGCATTCTTGCCATGAGGGCAGCCTGTTCTGCTCGTGCCCGCAGTTGACTGTAGTTTGACTCCCAGTCCCGGTTTACGTTCATGAAGTCTGAAAACCCACCGTAATTAGGCATCATTGGTTGTTGCAGGTAGTACTGCTGAAGCAAAGGATTTGCTGCACCATAAAATGCGGACCGCATCCCGCTTGGTCCGGGGCGGAACTTCGTCCGTGCAAACTGCAGTTGTTGCTCTTTAGGTGTTAGGTACTGCCAGTCTATACCCGCTTCCCTAAAAAGATCCTTCATTGCGGATGTGTCGCCAAAACCATTAGTCATTATTACCCCTCCATTCGTACTTACTTCACAAGATACTGATATGTCCGAGTCTTACAATCCCTTCAATACAGAGTAGCCTGAAACTTTGCTTCTTCCTTTGCTTCCGCATCCCTGCTTGCCATAGCTGGCGTATCCTTCACAAAGGCTTCGATGAAGTCGAAGGAATCTCTCCCAGAGGCTTTCCAGTCCTCCATCATGCCTTGATAGAAATTCATCATCTTTGCCTTTAACCAGTTGTCAGCCCCCGGATGGATATTATACATCCCCACAAGGGTCGCCAGGCGGGTAGAACTGTCTGGATCCATGAACACAAACCGGTCCATGATGGTTTTCTTGCCCGGCGTATCCGCTTTCTCAAATCTCGCATAGGTCTCCGCTGCTGAATCATCTTTGATCTTAAGCATCCTATTCCGAAGACCAAACACATCCCTGTAGAAGCCCTGCCCGTAGCGTATAGCTTTCGGGTCATTAAAATAGCCTATTACGTCTTCAACAGGATCGCCCTTGGAGTCCCGGCCTGAAAGCCAAGTACTGAATACACCTTCTTCCTTTATCCTTGCAGCCTCATCCAGCTCAAGGGAGGGATCTTTCAGGCTGGCAAAAGGTGTCCAGTCTTTCCGAGATAGGTAGAAGAGCGTCTTAGCCTCATTATACATCTGGTCCCTTCCCCGCTGCGCCTCGGAGCGTTGTGAGCCCGGGATGGCATTAAAGAGTCTTATAAATTGTTCTTGATACGAGGGCATACCGGTATCAATCTTGGCTTCCCTGGCTTCTCTGCGAGCGAAAGACCTTTCAACCAAAGAATCTACCTCCTCCTTTATCTTGGCTTTGGTCCACTTCTCGTCATCGTCGGATTTATCAGCACCAACACCATCGACAGTAGATGCCTTCGTTTCTTGAAATTGGTCTAGGGCGGCGAGCAACTGGACTCTATGTTCCAAAGACCCCTTCCAGTCAGGGAAGTTGATCCAGTCCATTGCCATTTGTAGGCCGGATTTGGGATTTTCAGACAGATATTCTAACAATTTACTAGCAGCAACCTCTGGTTCTTCCTCAAGAATGTAGTTAAATGACTCATTTAGCTCCTGGTAATACTCATTTAGCTCCTGTTGATACTCATTATCCTGTTGACTGGTATCGTCACCTTCTCCGTCTTCTTCCACGTCAGTGGGTAACAATTCCCACGGGACGCCCTTTCCGGCTAGGCTGGCATTGTACTCATCCAATACCTCGCTAAATGCTTGTTCGGTGCGGGGGTAGGCCAGGATTGCGTCTACTGTCTCGTCAGTGGATGGCAAATCCCACCTGTCCTCGTACTCTTTCAATATGTCCGGTACGCTGTCCTCGTACTTTTCCAATGCCACTTTAAATGCGTCTGCTTTATCTTCAAATAATTCTTCATTTGCAGCTTCGTTTGCTTCCATAATATTATTGACAATACCCTCGTCGTCAGGCCAAACGTAGGTCCCTTCATAAGGGTCCACCTCGACATCGTATCCCAACCACCCGAAGTCCTCATACGGGTCTTCATCTGGCCCGAACATTTCATCTTCTAGGGCTTCAAGTTTCTGGTCCTGGACATTGGTATAATCTGCTATTGACTGATCCCAGGTGAGACCTTTCTCAAGCATGCCCCAGAAGACTTCTATTTCAGCGCCCGTATGGGCTTTTTCCATCGCAAGTGTCAGATGTTCATAATCGCCAAACATATTATTATTATTAGCCATCTCTTATCCTCCCTAAGCGCCCGGTCTCGGTGTGCCCGGAGGCACTAACGGACCAGCCTGTGGAGTCGGCATAGGTGGCGGAACTCCCTGCATTGCCGGTGGCATCACCGCCGGGTTCATTGTCGGTGGCCCGCCAGGGGGAGCCCCAGGAGGGGGAGCCCCCGGAGGCCCTCCAGGGGGGCCTCCAGATGGAGAGGAGTTCCGCATTTCCGCTGCCTGTCGTTTCTGCATAATCACCGACGTTAGTTCATTGGCATAAAACCGCACCAAGTCATCCCGCCCCTGCCGTTCTGAGGCACGGAGCAGTGTCCAGAGTGCTGCCTCGGGCAGCATCCTTTCTGCCATCTGCTCCTTGATCGAGTCGTCCATCTGGTCAGCGTCCTGTATTGCAAGGATGCGGTCCCTGATGGCACGGTCGGAGAGCAGTGGTGTCGGGCCTTCCCGAGCAATCTGGGCCATTGAGTAGCGGGTCATGTCGTCCTGTGGCAATTGACCCACTAGGTTGACAAGCGGAGCGCCCGTATTCTTCATGGAGTCCGGGTTTATCTCCTCAGTGAAGTACACCCT
>Ga0114899_1001980_pt1 | contig 11361 bp, 16 predicted proteins | sample MalvireepMed_215_FD_83497 | JGI IMG/M metagenome (GOLD analysis project Ga0114899, IMG submission 83497) | Marine viral communities from the Global Malaspina Expedition - Malaspina viral metaG DeepMed_215 | ecosystem: Environmental > Aquatic > Marine > Oceanic | place: Mediterranean Sea... | reverse complement strand
GATTTAAATCTCCCACAACAATCAAGTCCCAGCCAAAGTTACCTCGCTGCAAACACAGTTTGGTAAACTTTTGACGATAATCCAAACCAGCCGGGAAAGAACACTTGCCGCTTTCATTAGATTCTATCAAAGATTTTGTTAGGGCAAGCTCCTCCCTTACGCTAATAAGATGTGCTGGGTTAATTGATATTTCCCTCAAAAGATATTGTTTGGTGATTTGCCTCCCAAAGGATTTGGCTTCCTTAATGACTCTGCTATCCTCATATATTTCTACAAGATTTACAAGCACCTTCTATTCCTCCTTCCTATTATAACACTATCACAATGGATATAAATTTTTCTCCTCCACATACCAAGTGCGACCGGAATGAATAATTTTAACCAGGTTTTCTCCCTCCCTCCCCAAAACAAAAGCTATTTTGGGATTTCGTGTATAAAAAGAATATTGAAGACACTTATTGTATAATAAAAAACTAACCGGTCCTTTTATTTTTGGTATTTCACAATCGCCTTCGACCAAAAGAACCTGGGCTGGGCACCACACCAAATCTCCACTATTCATCGTCTTCCAGATTTTCTATTGCTGCTTGTAAACTAGCCAAGTCTTCCATCGACTTCTTTATATCTTCAGTCAGTGTTTCTTCGGAAGGAGGAGAATTAGCCGAAGTGGTAGCCTCTATATATCCTCTCAACATGTCTGAACAATCTTGCAGTTGTTGATCATATTTGATGAGCTTTTCCCTAAATTTATCAATATCGCTTACTACTGCGTAAGGATTAAAGTCGTGTATGTTTAAAAGATGTGAAATGTCATCTTGCAGTCCATACATTACACCCTTCATTATTCTCTTGGACTCATCAGGAACTTCTTCCAGTTCCACCGTGTATCCTATTCTTACGTTCATGTATTCTCCGTTAAGCTAGAACAAATTTAATCATTAAAGCAGTTAAAGTCATAACAGCAGATCCGATCACCATCCATTGAATTTTTTTGATAGTATTGACTGTCTGCTCTACTGTAGTAATCCTCAACTCCCCATTTGCAATCACCGTATTTTCTAAGAACTTTAACCTCGAATAAAGTCCGCTATCAGGATTGTAAACCGCCTCTTTAATCATTGTGATGTCCTCTTGAACCTCAATCTGATTTTGTAAAACCTTCTCAACTTTTACATTGAGAGTGCTCATCATACATATTTCTTTTCCATCCAGATCCATTTCATATTGCCCCCTTGTGCTATTATTAAATAGTAATCAGATTTCAATAATGGCATAATTTGTCGTCAAAAGAGTCGAAGCGGCACTTGCAGCATTCTGTAATGCGGCTCGGGAGACCTTAACGGGATCGACAATGCCACTCTCAATCATATTAACAAACATCCCAGAACAAAAATCATATCCATTCTCCATCTTCTGACTTAGAACACCAGCGAGAATAATATCAGGAGAATTCCCAGCATTGATAGCCATTTGCCGAATAGGCTGTTTGACTGCCTCTAGGACAATCTCCATCCCTGCTCGTTCATCTGGGTTGCACCCATGAATCTTTATACCCCTGGAGGCTCGAAGAAGGGCGATGCCTCCTCCTCCGACGATACCCTCTTCCTGCGCCGCCTTTACTGCCTCTAGTGCATCCTCTATCCGGTGCTTCTTCTCATTCATCTCAACCTCGGTTAATCCCCCCACTCGAATGATTGCGACACCAGAAGCGAGCTTGGTAATCCTCTCTTGAATCCTCTCGCACTCCTGGAGGTCTTCTGTTTGACTCATTTCCTCCTTGAGAGATTCAATTCTTTTTTCTATTTTCTCGTAGTTCCCCGATCCTCCAACAAAAGTTGTCCAGGTCTTTTGAGATTCTACAGTCTTTGCAGTCCCAAGATCAGGCAACCCTACACCTTGGAGTGTCTTGTTCGATTCTCGGGAGATAAATGTTGCTCCCGTGGCGAGGGAAAGATCTTTAAGAATATTTCTTCTCTCCTCCCCGTAACAAGGTGCCTTAATAGCAGCAACCTTCATTGTTCCTCGGGCAGCATTCATAACAAGTGCTGCTAGTGCTTGACCCTCGATACTTTCTGCTACAATGATTAGAGGGCGACCGTCGCGAGAGACCAGTTCCAACACCGGAAGAATATCCTCTACTCCCTCAATGGATTCATCAGTGACCAGAATGAGAGCATTGCTGTGCTTCATCGTAACCCTGCGTTCATCGGTGATGAACATCGGAGAAAGATATCCAGAGCCGATTTGAAACCCCTCAACAACCTCTAGGCTTGTTTGAACGGAGTTTGCCTCCTCGATTGTAATGGCACCATCTTTACCAACTTGGTCAATAGCAGTTGCAATTAATTTTCCAATGGTAGTGTCATTATTTGCTGAGATAGAAGCCACATTGGCAATCTCCTGCTCTGTATATACAGGTCGTGCGACGTCCTCAAGATTCTCTACAATCTCTTTAACAGCACGGTCAATGCCTCGCTTTAATGAAACTGGTGAAGCACCAGCAAGCAAATGCTTTTGTGCCGAAGACAAAATTGCATACGCCAGGACGGTGGCTGTTGTTGTGCCATCACCGGCAACCTGATTGGTTTCGGAAGATGCCTGCTTGATGATTTGTGCTGCTGCGTTTTCGAAAGGATCTTCAAATGTTACAAACTTTGCAACCGTCACACCGTCTTTGGTGATGATTGGATTTGCGCCCTTCTGATGGAGAATGACATTGCGACCTTTGGGTCCAAGGGTTGTTGCGACTGCTTCACAGAGTTTCTCCACCCCTGATAAAATCTTTTGATTGAGTTTCTGCTTTGATTCATAAACTTTCATTTCTACCTCTTATTGTTGTTTAATTTCTTCTAGCAATTTTAGCACATCTAGCCCTGCACAGTCAATCTTTCTTTTCGTTAAGTTGTAATGATTTACGATGCCTCGATATTTTCCTTGTGCTGCGGGTTTATGGACGCCCTTTAAAAGATCATTATTTTCGTTAATAGGGGCACTTAGAGGGATAGAATAGGCTTTGTTCATTGCTTTCCATAGTGCCTTAAGGGCTTCGAGTTGGACGTCGTAGAAGCCCAGGAACTGCCCCAGTTTACTACCGTGGACTTCGCCTACCCAAGTGGGTCTTTCTCCAAATCCACGCTTCACATAGGTTTTATTATATTTTGTGTAATAGGCGTTGGAGATCTCCACTCCAACCGAGGCGAGATTGGTTACTCGGGTTCCCGCTTGCCACGCGGCGTGTTGTGTATCGAGCAGTTGATAGATTGTTCCATCGTTGTCAATACAGAAGTGAACTGATGTTCCCTTGCGTTTCATAATCTTTTCACAAGACTTGGATGAAAGGCACACATCCCAATGGTTGACGAACATCTTAACATCTCGTTTGGGCTTGCCTGCGAAGTTGTAGTATGTTCCCGGATTGCACGTGAGACCTCCCTGCTGAGACCATAGAACAACCTTATCCCATTCGATGGGGATAATCTCGGAGTTACAAACAATGTGTGAACCAAGACAGGCTGGCACCTCTGGTGGGAGAAAATCATCAATAGATGCTTCTCTTTCGGTCCAGATCCTACGGAAGGACATTGGTCCGATAAGTCCATCGATTTTAAGTTTGCGGTTCCGTTGCCACTTTTTAATTTCTTTGATTAAGTCCTCATCAAAGTATTCTGCTCCAAACCAATGCGGTTTCCATCCAAGTTGCTTGGAGGACATTTGATTATAAAATATTTTATCTACTGCCATTTTTTATTCCTCATACGATTTCATCTACTATACCCATCTCAAGGGCATCGGTTGCGCTTAAATAAATATTCTTACCTGACTTAAAATATTTGTTTAAGGAGCGCATCGAAATATTTGTTTCCTCAACAAGGCGCTTCTTATACTGATCCTGGAGATATTTGATCTCCTCCATTTCATTTTCCAACGAAAAGTATGACCCCTCACATCCAGCAACGACTGAATGGATCATTACTCTACAGTTTTTTCCAATCCTTCTTTTACCTTTTGTCCCTGCCGCCAAGAGTAAAACACCGGCAGACATTACTTTTCCAATCCCAAATGTGTGAACCTCGCAGTCCCGCTTAATATCCCTCATTACATCATAAATAGAAAAGAGTTCAATGATCGAACCACCATATGTAGACATTATTATCTCGATGGGGATTGTTTTGTCCTCTTCGGCTCCCCCCAATTTTAATGTGTATAGGGTTTCTATAACTTCCTTGACGTACTCTTCTTCAAGATCCCCTATGATTGACATTATTTTCATATCATTCCACGCTGTTGTCGTGGTATTCCACGATCTTTATTCCCTCTTCGGTATAATAAATATCTTTAATCCCCTCCATAATATCATCAACCAAGTTAAAAATATATTCAAGTTGGCGTTGCTTGGGCATATTTCCCTTTGTTTCCTGGAAAGTCCACCTTATGAGTCCATGTATTTTAAATAGTTTTCCCATATAAACTACGTTATCTTCTTGATATTTATAGGCTTCCATAATGTCTTTCATCACTGCTGTAAAAAAGGGATTCGTAAAATTAGATTTCAACTTCATGGTTCTCCCCCTCTTCATTAATGTGAGCCATCGCGGATTCCCAGTCTGCCCACTTCACAACATGACCATAAATTTTCATTCTAGCGGAAATGGATTTCAAAGATGTGGATCTCCACTTTTCACGCATCGTGTCAGTTTTTGACCAAATATTTTCATTGTGCTCCGTGAAAGACATATCCCACTCCTCCATGAATTCATCGACTTCCTCGACAGAAAATCGAGTGAGAAGCTTATAACGAACATCCTTCAAAACCTCCTCTAGGCTTTCTGATACGATGGAGGTCCACCTCTTTGCATGTTTAAACATAATATCTGCGTCGGACAATGCTTGAAGCGATATCTTCTCTGCCTGAATCAAAACTAATGCTCCACGAAATCTTACAATAAAGTGAACAAGGATTGATCTTAAAATATACCCCAAAAAGAAACCGACAAATAAATCTTGTGAAAATTCCATTATCCCTCCATTCGCTATACATAAGAATAATACCACATTTTCAGAATCAAGTCAAGAAAAAAAGAGGCAACCTTTCGATTGCCCCTCTTGAGTGAATTTACATATTTTTATTAATCGGTCGTTCCAGAACCAGTTAGGGTATACATATCATCAGGAGCGATGGTTGTAAGTTCTGCGAATACCTCATAATCAGTTCCGGCAACACTGGAGATATAAACCTCTTTACATTTCACATTGAAGGTGTGCTTTTCGGTCAAAGACCCAGAAGGGGGAATGGTAATAAAATGAAGCCCACCGATTACATTTCCGGCAGACGCTGGGACAAAATGAACTCTACAGGAGTTGACACCATTATTAAAAACAGTAATTGATTTTGTTATAGAGGGAAAAGAAATCTTATCTTCGCCAGCAGCAGCCAGGGTAGAACCCGTTACCCAAGGTAAGCCAGATACTTGATAAGAACCAACATTGTGAAGACCTGCTCTATAATTTTTCAACTTACTTGCTCCTGTTTTTCAATAGTCGAGCAGCAACTCGCTTCATAACTTCCTGAACGATGGCTTCGGCATCAACAGTATTAGTAACCTCTGCTTCTTCCAATTCTTCTAACTCTTCGGGAACTTCCAACTCATCTTCAACTTCCACTTCGTCTTCAACAGGAAGTTCTTCAACAGGAAGTTCTTCAACCTCTACCTCTTCTTCACCTTCAACATCTACGACGACGCCTGTGACGCCCTCAATAGCATCAGCAATGGCTGAGACGAGTTCTTCTACCTTGCCTTCCATATCGCCAGCAAGTTCTTCCATATCGCCAGCAAGTTCTTCCATATCCTCTTCGGGGACTTCTTCAACATCGACGACATCTTCAAGCTCTACATCGAGTTCCTCTTCATTAACATAATCTAAGCCTCGACCAGTATCGGACTCATCACCCTTTTTTTCGCCAGTATCATCCTCGTAGTCTTTATAGTGTCCACCAACGTCGCCAGCTTTGTGCCCATGGTCACGCTTGTATTCACCCTTCTTACTACCCCATCCTTCACCAATAAAATCGTCGCCAATGGCTTCCATATTTGCCAACTTCATAAAGCGTCGGACTGTAGACTCATTCAACAGGTTCTTTTTCTTACTCATTTTATACCTCTCCTATTTTTAGATAAAATGTAAACTCACCATATAAATAGTATTTAATTAAACAAAATGCCTTTGAGATTTGAATATTTGTATTTGCGTTCTCTATAACTATTTCTTCAAAATATTTTTTCTTATCCTCAGAAGAACTTCGTCGATTATTTGTTTAACACGAGGTGGAGTTCGATTTATTCTTAAACCTATTTCTCGAAGAGTAAGGGGACCGTGTTTTTTAACAGTAATGAGAGTGCAGTTATTATCCTCCTCGTATGAAATCCACTGGCGACAATCCCTATTGGGACAAGATACATCTCCTTCTAGGCACAGGGCGGCACACTTTCTTAAATCACTCATAGGTCTGGATGCTCCTTTTCTAGTAGATCAAAAATACTTTCGACTTCTGTGTCGTCGAGGGCAAATTTACTTTTTAGTTCTTTCTGGCTTTTATATTCTTTTTTGATGTCCCTTCTCTGTCTTTTACTCTGGACTTCACTCTTATCTTTCCAATCTTGGACGAACTCTAAAACCCTCTCGTCCTCCGTAATATATCCCTCCATCATCATCCGATAAAAGGCTACTTGCGTCAGACCATCATAGTGAAGTTTTATTTTCAAATCAGCGTGAGACTTTTCAGTAGCAGTAAAAACTATTTTTTTAAGTTTGTCTTTCTCTGTGATACTCATTTAGACCTCAATAAAATATGGGTATTACTTTCTACTGCCCCAGCGGCGGTTTGTCGAACAAACTTTGCCTTTGCCTGAAGTTCTGCGATGTTGGAAGCACCAGAATATGATAGTCCTGATCGGATGCCCCCCTTAAGATCCTCCATTACAAGACCTACGGTGCCCACATATGGAACAATGGAAGAAATACCTTCGGGTGTTGAAGAAGCGCCCCTCCAATCCATTTGAGCATCTTTGCTCGCCATCCCTCGATACTCTTTCCAAAATCTTCCATCGCGCTCAATCTTATTGCCGGGGGCTTCGTCGGTTCCCGCCAAGAGAGATCCAAGCATTACGAAGTCTGCTCCTGCGGCGAGCGCCTTTACGATATCTCCCGATGAGCGAATTCCTCCATCAGCAATGATTGAAACATTCCTATCGGATTTAGCACACTGGAAGATTGTTTCAAGACCAGGCATACCGTGACCAGTTTGGATTCTGGTGGAACAGATGCTTCCCCCTCCGATATTGCAACGGATGCTGTCTGCCCCCCAATCTGCTAAATCATTAAATCCTTCCAGGGTTGCAACATTTCCCGCCATAATGTGAATGGTTTGCCCAAACCAACCCCGAAGTCTCTGGATTGCTTCCTTCACAAAAATATGGTGCCCGTGGGCAACATCGATGCACAAAAAAGAAGCACCAGCCTTGGCGACGTCACGCGCTCGATTAAAATAGTCATCAGTGGCTCCGATGGCGGCTCCAACAGGGTGTGCTGCTATTTCAACCATTTTGCACTGCTCTTCTATTGAGCAATAACGATGAATAATGGCGGTTCCTCCTTCTCTTTTCATAGCAATAGCCATATCAAGCTCCGATACTGTGTCCATTGGAGACGACAATATTGGAGTAGGTCTTGGAATATCCCCCAAGAAAGAAGTTAATTCAATCTGGCTGCGGCTTGCAATCTCGCTATATTGCGGAACAAGCAGAACGTCGTCATAGGTGAGTGCTTCTTTGAGTTTCACTTCTCCTCCTTTTTAAAAGCTCAACTTTGTGTAAAAACCGAAAATATGATCGCTACTTAAAGTAGATTTTTCCCAAACGTGAAATGGTAATAAAAAAATATTCTTATGCACCCTAATATCAACTCCTGCGAAAATCCTATTTTTTTGGATGCCTTGCTCGTAAGACATAAAGATTTCATCTGAAATAATGAGATCGACTTGTCTTTCAAGATTTATTTTAATGCCCAGCCTGTTCCTCCATCGTGGAGAAAGGTCGTCTTTAAAGCGTGCTTCGAGGCGTAGTCGGTTGGAAGTCTCCAACGATTTCCACAACAGGGCTCTGAGTTCAAAACTTAAATGGGGTCTGTCTTCCCTTTCATAAATCTTTTCGCGCTTTGTATAAACTTGTCTAAAATTAAAAGAACTATCAAGTTTTAAAACATCGCCCCTCAACAATCTTACCTTGGCTCCCATGTCTGTGTGGGCATAAGCCAAACTAGAGGCGCTGTTATCAAATCTAAACTCCTCCTCAACCCTCACTTTTATATTTTCAATTTTAGAAGAGACAGACATTCCAAGCCAAGCCCCAAGATCCTTCTCCGTTGCGAAGAGTTCGGGCGAGACGAATATAAACACAATAAGTAAAAGAGCTATTTTTTTCACGATTCCTCCTCCGCTATTAATCTTTCCAAATACCACTTTGCTTTTTCTAAATCTTTCAAGGGATTATTTTTATATTTTGCCCTCGTGACATACTTAATTATATTCCCAGTGGAGAAATCCATCCCCCAACTCTCTATATAATCTATCACCTCAATACCCTTATTGTAGTGGTCTGGGTGATTAACCATCTCTTTCTTATCCATCTGTACTTCCCAGTGCGCCGACGCCTCGATTGGAAATGGTGATCGGCTCATCATAAAGCTCTGTTGCTTCCCTCATTCTAAAATGAACCACAGGGATCATTACCAGTTGGGCAATCTTATCTCCCGGTTGGAGGGTTCTGATTGTACTTCCCACATTGTGGATGTCAATAAAAATTTCGCCATCATAACCAGAATCAATACAGTGAGCACCCACAACCAACTGTTTCTTGGAGGCTATGGAGGATCGATTCATAACCTGGACCATATATCCATGAGGGATTCCCAGGCGGATGCCGGTTTGCAATAATGTTTTTCCATTGGCTGGCTCAATAGATACCGGCTCATTATCTTTTGGGTTAAAGAAGACATCCAAACCAGCATCAGATGGGTTTGCCCTGGCGGGTACTACAACGTTCTCTCGCACTTTAACAAATTCTAAAATCATTCTTCCTCCGTTTGTGTTTTAACTATTATAAAATAAAAGTCTTTATAAGTCAACAACTTATCTGTGTTATCCCAACAAAATCATATTCTTTCTAATATTATTGATGGAGAATCCCCATTGTTCGCTATATTTTACCCTCGCCATATAAGGTCTATTAATGTGGATTACGTCTCGCTGGGGAGACACTCCCCAACATTTAATACTTGTGAGTTGGCTGTTTGAATCAATCACATTCATAATATAGAAATCTTTATCATTACGAGTTTTCTTTGCTATCAATTCCCTCGGGATAAACCAAACAAGTTGTAACTCTTCATCGTAGTCAGAAATGGGGAGAACAAACCTCTCCTCCAAATCCCTCTGCATTTCATCACCAACTACCTTTTGGAGAGGGAAGAGACCAGTCAAGTCAACAAGATATTCAATCTTCTCCTCCTCGGTAAAATCTCCTTCACCATAAAACAACTCGATGTTCGTGTGAAACTTCTTTTTGGTCTTTGGTCTATCAACTGCGACTGCTGACCAGAAGTGCTTCAATCCACTAAATCTCTCATCCACGAGACAGTTCAGGGTTTGAGATCTGCACAAGACGTCCAATGCTTTCTTGTTGAGTTTCGAATAGACAATGTTCTCGTTGAAGATGAAGTCCTCGATACCTGTGAAAGGTCTTGCCCTCAACACTTGCTGGATTGCCGCTTCTCCGAGACCCTTGATGGAGGTTAGGGGCTGCACCAGTGTGTTATCGTCTAAGATCTCCCACTGCATCCCCGAAGTGTTGATGTTGAGAGGTTCGATATCAAACCCAAAGTTCTTTGCGATTGTAATTGCCTTTTCTTTTCTCGTCTCCGGTTCTTTATCGAGGAAAGAAGCCATCCATTCCACTGGGTACTTGTGGAACAACCAGGCGCACTGATACGATAGGATTGAGTAGGAGATTGCGTGCGACTTGTTGAAACCATACCCTGAGAAGTACTCGATATTATTCCAGAGTTTTTCTGCTTTGTTCTTGGCTAATCCTTTCTCTACACAACCATCAACAAATTTCAAACGGATCTTTTCTTTTTTCTTTGCAACCTCGCCAGTTCCTTTCTTGGTGAGGAGTTTGCGGAGAGTGTTGCCTTCGTCAAGAGAGATATTCTTTCCAAGTCTATGGGCAAGCAACGCAATCTGCTCCTGGAAGATCATAAACCCGTAAGTTTCTTCTGTGATCTCTCGGATAATCTCGTGATCATATTTGATATATTGAGGTGCTCCGATTGCCTCGACGTACTTCTTATCAACGCCAGCAGAAAGAGGACCGGGGCGGTAGATAGAAGTGATGGCAGCAATATCAATAATGGTATTGGGCTTTGCCTGCTTGCAGAAGCGTTGCGCTCCACCTTCTGTAAACTGAAAGATTCCTGCCCAGCGCCCCTTATGAAAAATATTTTTATAAATGTCCTCGTCGTTAAAATCAATCACATCTGGATGGATATTTTTGTCGTAGAACTCTTTGATGTCCTTGAAGGTTGGTTCGCTGTTGTTGTGGTGCCTCTTTAAGATGTGACTGATGCAAGTCTCCATCATTCTCAAAGAAGCAAGACCGAGAATATCAAACTTAATGAAACCAAGAGGTTCAAGGTGTCTGACATTCTGCCCCTCTGACCAAGGAGTTTGTGTTACGCCCTTAGAGGAGATCAGTGGCATATGCTGATTGAGGTTATCAGCAATAACAACCCCACCTGCATGGCGGGAGAGGCTTCTAACTTGTCCGTACAAATTAAGAACGTGCGTCTTGATGTCTGGGTATTTCTTGAGGAACTTCTGGAGTGAATCAGAATACTTCATCACCTCTTCAAAAGTGGGAGTGTATACCCCTGCTGTAATCCCGTGATCCTTCTTTGCTTTGGGTGTTGCCTCGAACATCATCCGACCAGTTACGGCATTGACCTCTTTGAAAGGGACCTCATAGAATTTTGAGATGTCCTTGATGAGAGAACGAAGTTGAAGTGTGTTCCAGTTGGAAATCGGAACAACAACATTCTTGCCCCACTCCTCGGCAAGCTGTTCTTTGAGTTCCATTGGTGAACTCACGTCATAATCGATATCAGGATAATCCACTGCGTCTTCCCGCAAGAAGCGAGAGAAGAGCAAATCATACTTAATTGGGTCAACCTGTGTGATGCCAAGAACATAAGACACAAGAGAGCCTGCTGCACTGCCCCTACCTGCGCCAACGAGTTGGGCAGACGAAG
>Ga0114899_1001977_pt1 | contig 11367 bp, 9 predicted proteins | sample MalvireepMed_215_FD_83497 | JGI IMG/M metagenome (GOLD analysis project Ga0114899, IMG submission 83497) | Marine viral communities from the Global Malaspina Expedition - Malaspina viral metaG DeepMed_215 | ecosystem: Environmental > Aquatic > Marine > Oceanic | place: Mediterranean Sea... | reverse complement strand
GTTTCTTTCTTATCTTATGTATTAACGATCCTGCACTATACACCAACTGAGCACGTTCTGTAAATAAAAATTTTACATCACCAAAAGATAATGCTTTCATCACATTATATCTAGGGTTGCCATCAGCAGTTCCTGGCGGCTCTTGTATACAGTATACGGTCATAAATACTTTCTTGACAATTAATATAAGATGATTATATTATATTTCAAGAAAGAAATATATAATTAATTAATAAAGAAAGAATTGGGCGGAGGGATGGCACAAAACATGGAATATCGCTTTAAAACTAAGCCGTATCAACATCAAATAGACGCATTAGAGGTGAGCTATAAGAAAAAAGTATTTGCTCTTTTTTGTGAGATGGGTACTGGCAAATCAAAAATATTATTAGATAATATCGCTATGCTGTTTGATGATGGTAAAATTGATGGTGCACTAATTGTCGCACCTAAAGGCGTGTACAAGAACTGGATAGATCAAGAAATACCTACACATCTACCTGATCATATACAATGTCGCACTTTTCAATGGGTTGCTCCATCATCTCGAAGCAAAGACGAGCAGGAACTGTTAGATCAGTTGTATCATGATACCAGAGATCCTTCATTAACATTATTTGTAATGAATATTGAAGCATTCTCATCTAAACCAGGTCTTCAAGAAGCGGAGAAATTTTTATCAGCATATAAAGCCATGATGGCTATAGATGAAAGCACTACAATTAAAACACCTACAGCTAAAAGAACTAAAAGTGTAATAGCCGTTAGCCGTTATGCGTATTACAAGCGCATTATGACGGGAAGCCCCGTCACTAAAAGCCCACTTGATTTATATTCTCAATGTGAGTTCTTAGACCCTGACTTATTAGACCATAGTTCATATTATACTTTCCGTGCTAGATATGCCAACATGCAGACAATTAACCTTGGCGGTCGCTCGGTGAACATTGTTCGTCCCAGTAATAGTTACCGGAATCTTGGCGAGTTATCTGATATCGTCAGTAAGTTTTCATATCGAATATTAAAAGAAGATTGTTTAGACTTACCAGATAAGGTTTATGAAAAACGAACTATTGAATTAACCAAAGAACAAAAAGCTGCATACGATAGTATGCGACAAATTGCCCTAGCTGAATTAGATGGTAAAGTATGTTCGTCTATGAATGTGTTGACGCAACTTTTACGTCTGCATCAAATTACCTGTGGTCATTTAAAGACTGATGATGGAACAATTACACATCTAAAAAATAATCGATTAGACGAATTAATGTCATTATTAGAAGAAACTGAAGGCAAAGTGATTATATGGGCAAATTACGTAGCAGACATCAAAAACATCTCATCTGCTTTAAAAAAGACGTACGGAGAGGCCTCTACAGTCGAATATTACGGTGAAGTGGACCCAAGGGTGCGCCAGAAGCAAATTGCTCTATTTCAAGAGAAAAACGGCCCTACGCGCTATTTCGTCGGAAATCCACAAACTGGAGGGTATGGAATCACATTAACAGCTGCGAGCACTGTTGTTTACTATTCCAACAGTTATGATTTAGAAAAAAGACTTCAATCAGAAGATCGCGCACATAGAATTGGTCAAGTTAATAAAGTAACATATATTGATTTGATCTGTGAAAAGACAGTCGATGAAAAAATTGTCAAAGCTTTAAGAAATAAAGTGAATGTTGCAAATGAAATACTTGGTGAAGATCTAAAAGGTTGGATTTAAAAAATCTCTACTAACGCATAAAAGATTCCTAGTATAACAGAGATAGCTACAAAGGATGCAGCAGCGCCCATGAACCATGTCATCATCTGACGAAGTTCAAATGTATGGCGGTTGATCGTTTTCTGTTGTTCGTTAACATTATCTAGTTTTTCTTCAAAAACTTTGTAACGTAACTGACACTCTGCCAAGTGCGTTTCCAACGCTATTCTAGTATCTTCGTCGCTCATTAAAATTCCCCTGCAAATCTCCTACCATTATATCTCATGTATATTTCACGTAATCTATTAATGTCTATGAATTGTCCTATTGGAATATTTCGCTCTTTTAATGTTTTAATTAATCTAGTATCTTTAATTAGTTTAACATAATCATCAGCAACGAATCTCCCTGAGAATATAACAGCTCGATCTTTTTTACTAACTTTTCTTTTCTTTAAATCTCTAAAAATATAATTTTTGCCATAACCCATGGTTTCTGCGTCTAGAAATACTTTTCGTATTTCGGCAAAGTTTTGGAATTTATTCTGTAACATTCTTTCATACTCTCTGTAAATTGTTTGAGGATTTACATTAGTAGCACCAAATTCACTGGTTAATAATCTTTTGGCCTCTCTTTGATCTGCAAGATAAGCATTGACTCGATAGCCCATTGATTGGCCTACATTTGCTTCATTAATTCTTATTCCTGCAAATAGTGCTAATGCCTCATCTGATGGATTCATTTGTTTTGCATACTTACTTTTCTCGCCAGCAACACCGCGTGCAAAATTAGTTACTTGTGTTAATGCACCAGGAGTCAAACCATTAAGTAAATGAGTTGCGCCTAAAACAACTTTATCTCCTACAGAATGTTCGTCACTAAATACTTTTCTACCACTACGTGTTTTACCGGCTCTGAAAGTTAAGTCTGCTATTTTTTCCGTTAAAATTGCTTCACTCATAAACGGTTGTACTAGTTGAGTAAACGCTCCGTATTCTCTTCCTGATCCGAAGAACGCATTGAACATAGCTTCATCTAAATCTTTTTCTTCTGCCCTTGCTTTACTAAACTGTGTCATTGCAGCATAGTAAGGGGCTATGATTACATCGTATGGACTTTGATAAGCAAAGTTTACAAATTTATAGACAACTTTATCACCGTCAATTTTCTTTGACACAGGCACAAGCGGGCCAGATTTATTCCATGGCGCAACAAATGATTCTCGCATAGCTTCCATTTGTTGGTCAGTAACACCAACTAATTCTTGACCCATTTCTTGTGCAACTTTTCCAGTAGCTAACGCAGATGAGAAACCAATAAGTTTTCTGGCACCAGATTGTCGTACAAATGGATCACTTGATCTCATTTCTCGCATACCAAATTTCATTAAGTTGAAACTTGTTCTATACATTTCAGCTGGGAATGAAATAAAGTTACCAAGAGGCATTCTTCTTAAATTCTTAACTAAATTTGGAACATACGAATAGTTTGGATAAGTATTCTTAATTGTTTCAGCTGCTGCTTCTCTAATAATTTCTTCTCTACTTTTAATTGTCGTACCATCAGGTAAATATTTATCAAATCTTCTGCCAAAGACTTCATTAAAATATCTTTGAGCATCATCTAAATACGTTCCTTCTTTCATTATATTTAACATTTTTGATTTTTCAAATTCATAGCCATATATTTTCCAAAGATCGTCACCAGATTGATAAACCTTTGTCATATTTTTCATAATCGATTGATCTTGTAATCTTTTAAGCATTGTTTCTGTATAACCAAGTTTTGCTCCCTTTTCATGAGCGCGAAGTAAATCGTCAGTTATTGCCGCAACCTCTCTAACTATAATATTTGAATTTGTAACACCCATTCTTCTATACTCAGCCGCCTTTTCAGCTAATTTTGTGCTGTTAATAGCACCGTCTGGTCCAAATACATCTCTAAATACAATCTTCATTGCATCAGTTAAACTTGCGCCTTTACCAAAGTGACCGTTGGCCATTGCAAACATTGCTGCTGATTCTACGTTTCTAATTTGTGTAGTTGGACTAAGAACAGTTTTAGATAATTGTGATGCACCTTTAAAAGTTAAAAACGCTTTATATCCAGGAAGTTTTAATAATACATCTGACCACAATGTTTCAGCTTTAAGAGCTGCTGCAATTTCAGGTGTTGTATAACCACCTATTATTTTTTTAGCCATTTCTTTTTTTATATCTGGGCTATCTTCAATTTTGACTAAGGGTCTTCTAATTCCAGTTTTTGCTCTAAATATTCGTGCTGCTTCCGTAGCATTATTAACAAGATGACCCGGAACAAACCAACCGGCTTCTTCTCCAACTCGTGCAACATTATCAAATATATCTGTTTTACCAATAGTTGTTGCCATATCACCTACAGTATCTAATAACTGAGCTCTAGCATCTTTTGTTTCACCTAGTAGTTGTCTAACAACTTTAGGCAAATCTTCTCCTTTTTTCAAAAATCCTTTAGTGGTTCCAAATTCTCCTGAAATAAATTCAGCAGCATCTTTTATAATACCTTCAGTTGATTTACCTTCAGCTTGTCCTAGTTCAATAAGCTCGTCTACCTGAGATTCAGCTATTGCTTTCATTTGTTCTCTGGTTTTTCCAGCATGCTCTGGACTTCGTCTAAGCATACGCATAAATAGTGCGGCAACTTTTAGTTTATCTTTTGGATCAACTCTAAACTTAGAATTTCGAGTAATTTCAAATGTTCTACTTAAATATTTATTAAGATCGCCCCTAAATAATTTATCTATTTCCTCTGGTTCTAATACGCCTTTTAAATGTTTTTTAAGTTGATCAAATTGTTTTTTAAGACCTTTTACACCATCTCTTATGTTACCTTTTGGAAAATGTTTGATGCTACTTATGGTTGTACTGCCAGTTAGAAACTTGCCCATATCTTCCATCATGTTATTGACAAATACTTTTGTATTAGTTTTTCCCGTTGTTCCTAAAGATTGTGCTAATTTATGAGTTTGTTTTTCTATATCATCTAAGAAAACAGAAGCCGCCTTTTTTTGTGATTCAATATAACTTCTACCACTTTCCTTTATCGGATGCATTTCAACAGGTGTTCTTCCAGATGTTCTAAGTGCACCTAACATATTATCAAAACGTTTAAAGACACGTTCTTTTGTTTTTGTAGAACCTGTATGATAATAGCGCCAATCTTTATATTCAGGTACTCCTAGTTTTCCACCAAGAGCAACTCTTCCTCTTTCTAGAGCTCTTATTGTTTGTGGAATACCAGTTCGTTCACTAGCTAAAGTTTTAGCCAAAGGATTTAAAACATAGTCTCCAGTACCTCTAACAACTGGTCCTAAAGCTTTTGCTCCGTACTTTGCGGTTCCTTTTATAACTGGCCCAATAAAAGCCGTCATACCGCCGACCGTTGGCCCTGCTTCGAGGCCAAATAATAATTTTTGTTGTAACTGTGCAGCAGCTCGATCTCTACCTTCATATTGAGTAGGATCTAATCTTTCCATCATTTCATCGGAGTATAATCCAAATGCTTGACCAAGAGTCTGATCTCTAGATGTTGCAGCAATGGGTTCACTGATAAGTGCAGGTGCACCATAGTAACCAACTTTTGCAGCAGCCCCTGATACGCCTCCTGCTTTAGCAGCTTTTCCAAGTTGTTTTACTTTTGATACTTTACTTGCAATTTTAACAGCCGCTCCATATGGAACACCATATTGAACAATAAGTTCAATCATCTTTCCAAGACCGTCGTCTACATTTATTTTAGGGTAGTTCTCTTCTAAATATTCTAAGAAATTGGTATCAAGAGCATAATCAATAAAACCTGCACCAAGTTCTGCAATACCTTCGCCAATTTTAAGTACACCAGAACCTACTCCTAAACCTATCTGTTCGTAAAATGGAAGCCCTTGAGTTCCTGTATCTCCGTAAAAATAATTATCTTTTTGCTGAGCCATAAGCCATTAACGATTCCTCATTCTTATAGCTTGCTCTGTAGGGTCTAGTAGAGCTGTTTCTGTCGGCGTTAACTGCCCCGTGCCAGTCTGCATGGGCATTTGTGGGTTCGCCGCGACAGCAGGTGGCACGGGTACAGACGAGGCAGTTTCTTCTGCCTCAATATTACTTGGCATTGCATAATCCATTTGTTCTTGATCAGGCAATACTAGATTAACATCATACTTATCATTGAATTCTTCAACATCTTGTTGTGTTTCAATATTAGCAAAGTCCTTAAATGCTTCAGGGCTGTGGGCGATTAGTTTAACAATATCGTCAGTAATAAATGGTGGTAGTTTATCTCTTAGTTGATCGTAAGTCATAACCATTGGAACACCTTCTTCAGTTTCTACACCACCTCCTACTTGATAGCCTACACGACCGCCATCTTTACCTCCTGGTATTTCTCCACCAGTATATATAAATTCCTGTGATTTTAAAATTTCAAGTTCAGCAGAAGTTATTGGATTATCACTAGGCTCTTTTTCGCCTAGTTGTGCTCTAAGTGCTTTTGCCACGCCAGGTAAAGAATTTAAGAGGGCAAGTATCTGGTTATCAACGTCGTTTCCACCCACAGCTTCTTCTAGGATTTTTTCTATTTTTTCTTTAGGTAGTTTTTTTCCTAGTCTGTTCTCAAACCATTCTATATTCTGTATTAAAATTGAATTTTTTTTATATATTTTATCCATTTGTGCTTTTCTTTCATACTTTTCTAGTTCCTCTAAATTTTGAATTTGTCTCTCATCTCGTTGCTGTCTTAAAAGTAAATCAGCTTCATCTCTACTGCCTTTTATTTCTAAATCTTGTTCAGCTTGCGCATTACGCCATGCAACTTTTTCTTGTGCTGCTGTAGTTAAAGCACCTGCGCCTGCGGCTACTCTTGATTGACCGACTTGTAAATTAGGGTCATTAGCTGCAGAAATCATATTGAGTAGTGCCATCTTATTTTTACTACTACTTTGTCGTTCTCTTAGTGCTTTTAACTCTGCATCGTATTCTTCGCGTTTAGCTGCTCTTAGTGCATCATATTCTTCGTACCTTTTATTACGTTCTTTGTCTGAACTATACATAAAATCCACCGCTTTTTTAGGATCTATATCTCCATCTCCATCTCCATTTTTCGGCACAAATGCTTTTTCTTCTTCTCTAATTAAATCTTGGATATCTCTTTTCTTTTTTACTTGATCGATATCACCTGTATAATCCTCAGGATCTGAAGGTATGATGTAATCTTCAGGTTCCCACGTTTCGCCTCGTTTTGGTCTTTTCTTTTCAGGTATAAATTCTTCTACTGGTGGACGATCCAGTGGATCTGAAGGATCATATATCTGTCTTCCTTCTGTAGGAGGATGATGTCTTCCTTCTGTAGGAGAGAGAATCTCCTCTAAATCAACATCGGTGTCATAAATTGATCCTTTTCCATAATCTACTAAACGACCTCTAGCAAATCCAACTCGTCCGCCGACCCTGTACCCTGATCTGTATTCCAAGCCACTAGCGATCCCTGTACTTTTATGTTCGTACTTTGGAGTATTAAATAATTTTCTCTTTAGAACTTCATCCATTCTTAGCTGCCCAGTAGATTAGAGGCACCCATGCCATATTGCATGCCAGTCAATATTGGATTAGGAGATTGATAAATATTACCAGATTGAGGCACACCTTTTAATGCTTCTGTGTATTGTCCAATTCCAAAATAAGGGGATCTCCAATCTGCCATAGTTCGTCCAGCTTGTATTTGTCTTTGCTGTTCTCCCATGCTCATCATTTGATTAATGTCCCCAAACATACTTTGCTGCGCCGTTCTACCAATATCACCATATATGCCAGCAATTCCCATTTGTGATTCTGCTGCACGTTGTGCTGCCTGTGTTGCTTGATCAAATCCACCAGCATATAATCCGGACATTGCTTTAGCAGTAGCATCACCTTGTGCGCGGGCAAGTTCTGCGTCCATAATAGCACCACGACTTGCTGATCCAGCAAAGCCGCCTGATTGAATTTGTCGTTGCTGTTGTTGCGCTTGTTGTGCGCCGAATTGACGATTGAGGTCTGTCATTGTTGTATCCGCAACTTGTTGAATGTACGGATTCATATAAGCTGAAATTGCACCTGGACCAGTTGCTTCCATTGCTGATCCTGCTGCTTGTCCAGCTTGTGTTATCCATGGTAAGTAAGATTCAATACCACCCTGCATCATTTGTTGAGCTTGTTCTTGCATAGGAGTGAATCCTGGAACAAGTTGTTCTCCAGTTGGAACATTTTCTGGCTGAATCAATCTTTCGTATGTAGGTAAAACCGTACCCGCCATTCTTTCGCGTACTAATTCGTCGTATGTTGCCATTATGCTCGTGCCTCCAAACTATTCATTAAATCATACATTCTTTGTGATCCTCGATCAATACTACCGCCACCTGCTGCGCGTACAGCATCGGCCGTCATTACGAATTCATTTTTTGATAATCTTGCAGGCACATCATCTGCCCGTTCTTGTGCGCCTACAGGGATAAAACCTCCACCACGATAGTCCATTTCGTGAGTCGGCTCTCCACCATTTGCGAGCCTGATAATACCACCATTTGCTTTACGATTCAATCTTTCACTTGGCTTATAAGATGCTTCCTGTTTTGCCATTTCAATTGCTTTTGAACCAAGATCACCTTCTGCTGCTTCCATTACTGCTCGTGCTTCTGCACCAGTAATTTCACCAGTGAAAACTCTTACTAAATCTCTGTATAAACTTTGTTCACCCTCGTCACCGAAATATAAATCAGATATTCCACCTTGTTGAAAACCTATACGGCCACCGTTAGCTGCAGCAGGAGTAGTTAATGCTGTTCCACGTGTTGGGCTAGAATAATCTATACCTTCTCCCCAAGTCACTTCACCTTTACCTTCGTTTTGTTTATTTTCCCACATTTGTGCAAGCATTCCAGCAATGCCGGCTGTCATAGGAATATTTTGTTCACTAAATAAGTTTGTTGCAAAATCCATAAAACCGCCTTGGCTTGTTGGTACACCTTGATTAGCAGCTGAATCTGCGTACATGTCTGCTACATTACCAGCTAATTGAGCTTCTCCTTCTTCTCCTGAGTGTGGTACTCCTGACATAGCCGTTTGAGCTATATCACTCCATGGACCAACACCAGTATCCGGACCTAAGAATCCTTTTGATCGAAATTGTTCTTGTGGTCCCCATGCGCCACTTACTGGTGAAGTAGGCATAGTTCCCATCGGAGCATCACCAACAGGAGCACCACCACCGCCAATAAATCTATTAGCTAGTTGTGTTATTCCACCTTTTGGCCCCATTCCAAAACCTTTTGCTAAACTACCAAGACCACCTTGAAGTCCAGCACCAACTCTAGATAAGAAACCTGCTCCTGGACCAGCACCAACTCCATGTAAACTAGAACCTAGTGATGTTCCTCCAAAACCTGCTCCAAAACCTCTACCAAAATTACCCGCAGCATAGCCGCCAAGACCACCCATTAAAGCGCCTTTTAATCCACCGCCTCCCATTGCTCCAGTTGCTGCACCAACAAAGGCACCAGCTGCTGGACCAAGAAAAAATGGAGCAACCATTCCTACGATTGGTGCTGCTTTTTTAACGAATTTTTTTAAACTTTTGCCTATGCCCATGATATCTCCAATCTACTAGTATTTTGCCTTATATTCAATCATAATTATGACCTTATTGGTGGATTTCTTATTTCTAAGTAAGATGCATAGAATATCATATCTGAATCTCGAGCTAAACAAGTCAGAGAATCTCCAGATTCCAAAACAAGTGATTGATGTAGGCCAACAACCGCTTGATCAGCTATTGTACCAACAAATAACGTGTTCGTTTTTACTCCTGCATCGGTAATAGATATATTATTATTATCTACGCTTCCTCCTGAATTATTAAAAAAACTAAAATAGTTTATAATAACAGTTGATCCTGTAGGGCAGGTAACAATACTGGTAGTTGCCCCATCTGTTAAAGAAGCACAAAACATTTTATAGCGCTGAGTAACACCCTGATCTAACTCAACATATGCTAGTGTAATATGTTGGTTTGCTTGGCTAGTTTGAAAAAGAAAAGCATCATTTTCTTCTAATACGATGGGATTTATATTTACTGCGGTTGTACTAGCGGATACATCTATGGCAAAATCAAATATAGGAAAAGAATTAGAGGAGTCTTCAGAATTATCTTTTATTGCCGCATAATGAGTAGAGTCAGCATTATTATTATTTCTAACAAAAAATGTCCTAATTAAAATTGTTTTACCAGCAGGACAAGTTAATAACGTTTGTGCACTTCCAGTTGTATCAACTTCAGTAATAACATTTTTAAATTTTGCAGCCATTAGTCTCCATTCATGAACCACGCAAGTTGGTCAGTTACAGAAATAGAATCTTCTTCTGAAATTTTATGTGACATTTTAAGTAGCTCTTCCTCAACTGCCCGAGAAAGTAAATTAAAATCACCCCCAAGTTTTGCTAAATTTTGTTTTAGTGCTGTAATTTGTGCAGTTTGATTAGCATCAGTAACTGCTTGTCCAAATTGTGTTGCAGTATTAAACGCATCCATATACGCAGATGATGATGGCATTCTACCAAATCTATTTCCTGACATTATTCCTCCTTGTGTCTAAATTCTTGTTTGTTTTCTTTAGTAGCTTCTTTAGCTTCTTCCCGTATTTTTTCCTGATGTTCACAAGAGTAACTACCACACTCTGTGCAAAAATATTTCATCATGTACTTCTCTCCCCGTCTGGTTGCATATTAAATCTAACGTCACCTAATCTCCAATGTGAACTAGTTGCTGCACTTGATACTACTAGTGATACTTGACGCCCACGAGCTCGTGTACTGGCATGGGTAGTTGACGTTGCTGAAGTAATTGTTTCTTCAGTTCGCTGTGTGCCATTTGGATGATCTCTAAATTTTAAAGTTACGGTTACATCTTCTGCTTGATCTTTAAAGTCTGGAATAAAATCACGAACATACATCATTTGATTTCCATCAGTATCAATCTCAACATCGCCTGATGTAACTGAACATGTGATTGCAGAAGTAACATCGTCAGTTCCTGATTCGTGTTTATAAATATAAGTGGCGGTATTAGAAACTGTACTAGCTAAAGGATTATCATAAATTCCTTCTGGAGCCCAACCCCCTCTTACCATTGTGCCAACCGACCACACCTTTTCTGCATAATTAAATATAACATAATTGGTAATATCATCAGCTGCATCATCTGATCCTGTTGGATAAAAAAACCACACTTCATTAAACTTTGCATTTAATCCTGCAAAGCATTTTAATTTTTGTTGTTTAGTTAAATTATCAAATACGTGGCGTTCAACCGGACAGGGAATATTTTGTACTTGTCCACTGTACATATAGAATCCATCATTACCCATCCAATAAACAATACCATTATGTTCGACACACGCTTGTGGGCCAACAATACCAGCATTCTCAGCTAATACTTGAAACGTAAATACATCAGGTTGACCAACAAAGGTCATAGAGAAAGCTGTCGTATCAGAAAATAATAATATATTACCTTTAGTACGAATACCGCCGAGCAATAAGTTACCTCCTTGTAATTCAATTGCTCCAGCAAAATTATCTAGAGTTGCTGTCCAATCTGTAATATCT